>ERZ772827.8-NODE-8-length-117412-cov-15.408514_pt1 | contig 117412 bp, 109 predicted proteins | sample MGYA00580850_ERZ772827 | MGnify/ENA primary metagenome ERZ772827 (study PRJEB29015, sample SAMEA2737950) | human oral metagenome | biome: human oral; feature: human-associated habitat; material: dental | place: China | collected 2145 ... | reverse complement strand
GGCTCTGGCTCAGCCGCCACCTCAGGCTCTGGCTCAGCCGCCACCTCAGGCTCTGGCTCAGCGGCCACCTCAGGCTCTGGCTGCGAGGCTGCGTCGAGCGCGGGGACCTCCAGGACTGGCCTCACACCGTCCTGCTCGGGCCCCGGGTCGCGCGGCTCGGCGTACTCGAACTCCTCCTCCTCGGCCGGCACCACCCGCACGATCGCCTGCCGCAGGAGCGTGAGCTCCACGCCAGGGGAGACCTCGACCACAGCCTGCTTGGTGCCCAGGTGCCGTACGGTGCACAGCACTCCGCTGGTCAGCATCACCCTGCTGCCCTCAGCGATCCTGGCGAGCTCGGCCTGGTGCTCCTTCGCCCGCTTCTGCTGGGGTCGGATCATGATGAAGTAGAGGCCGACGAAAACCGCGCCCAGCAGCACCATAGTGGTGAGTTGATCCATGCTCTCCTCGTCCTCATCCTTAGGTCTTTGGGGTGGGCTCGCAGGGCGCGCAAGCCCGCTACAGCCTAGCGGTCACAGCCAGTCCGCCCGAATCTGGCTCACCAGCGGTCTAGAACAGGCCTGGGTCGGCCACGGCCCCGGGCGGCGGGGCGATCCCCAGGTGCTGGTAGCCCCCCGCAGTGGCCACCCGGCCTCGCGGGGTCCGCATCAAGAACCCTTGCCGAACGAGGAACGGCTCGGCCACCTCGGCCACGGTCTCGGTCTCCTCCCCGACAGCGATCGCCAGGGTGCTCAGGCCCACGGGCCCGCCGCCAAACTTGGTGCAGATGGCTTCTAGCACCGCCCGGTCCAGCCGGTCAAGCCCCAGCTGGTCAACCTCGTACACCCGCAGTGCCTCCAGCGCCAGGGCCTCGGTCACCACTCCGTCGCCGCGGACCTGGGCGACGTCACGGACCCGGCGCAGCAGCCGGTTCGCGATCCGGGGCGTGCCGCGGGAGCGGCGGGCGATGATCGCCGCGGCCTCGTCGTGGACGGTGACTCGCAGCACCTCGGCCGAGCGGCGCACGATCCGCTCCAGCGCGGCCGGGTCGTAGAACTCCAGCTGGGCGGTGAAGCCAAAGCGGTCCCGCAGCGGTCCCGGCAGCAGGCCGGCCCGGGTCGTGGCACCTACCAGGACGAAGGGCGCGATCTCGAGCGGGATCGCGGTCGCGCCAGGCCCCTTGCCGACCACCACGTCGACCCGGAAGTCCTCCATCGCCAGGTACAGCATCTCCTCAGCCGGCCGCGACATCCGGTGGATCTCGTCGAGAAAGAAGACCTCCCCCTCACTCAGCCCGGACAGAATGGCGGCCAGGTCCCCGGCGTGCTGGATCGCCGGCCCCGACGAGACTCGCAACGGCGCCCCGAGCTCGTTGGCCATGATCATGGCGAGCGTGGTCTTGCCCAGCCCGGGCGGTCCCGACAGCAGCACGTGGTCGGGCACGCTGCCACGGTGCCTTGCGGCCTGAAGCACGAGGCTCAGCTGGTCAGCAACCCGAGGCTGGCCCTCGAAGTCGACCAGCCGGGCCGGGCGCAGAGCAGCCTCGACGGTACGCTCGTCCGACTCGGCGTGCGGGTCCACCGGTGAGGTGGGGTGCGGGTCAGCCACGGGCCTCAACCTACTTCGCCAGCGTCTGCAGCGCCGCCTTCATCAGGGTCGCTACCGTGGGTGCTGGCTCCTGCTCTGACAGTGGCTGGACCCGCTCGCAGGCAGCCTCGGCATCTCGTTCTGACCAGCCCAGGCCCTCCAGCCCTAGCCGCACCTGCTCTCGCCACGCTGGCTCCGCCCCCCTGGGGGCCGGGCTGGCTGCGGACGAAGCACCGATCTTGTCCTTGAGCTCGATCACGAGCCGCTGGGCTCCGCGCTTGCCGATCCCGGGGACCCGGCACAAGGTCGCCAGGTCCTCGGCAGCCAGCGCCGCCCGCAGCTCGTCCGGCGAGAGCACCGAGACGATCGCCTGGGCCAGCTTCGGGCCGACTCCGGTGGCCCCCTGGACGGCCTCGAAGACCTCCCGCTCGGCGTCGTCGGCGAAGCCGTACAGGGTCAGTGAGTCCTCCCGCACCACCAGCGAGGTCGCCAGCCGGGCCTCGGCCCCGGTCCGCAGCGTGGCGGTCGTGGCCGGGCTGCACAGCAGCCGCAGACCGACTCCGCCGACCTCGACCACCGCCGAGGTGGCTCCCACCGACGCCACGGTCCCGGTCACCGATGCAATCATCGCGCTCCTCTCGCGGCCGCCACCGCGGCCCAGCTGCGTGGCCGCGGCTGCTCACCGGCAGCCGCCGCCAGCCGGTCGGCCTGCTGGCCCCGCCAGAGGTGGCAGATGGCCAGTGCCACCGCATCGGCGGCGTCGGCCGGCTTCGGGGGGCCGTCCAGCCGCAGGATCCTCGCCACCATGGACCCGACCTGGGCCTTGTCCGCCCGGCCGGACCCGCTGATCGCGGCCTTGACCTCGCTCGGGGTGTGCTGGGCCACTGCCAGCCGGCGCCGGGCGGCCACCAGCATCGCCACCCCGGCCGCCTGGGCCGTGCCGATCACGGTCATCACGTTGTGCTGGGCGAAGACCCGCTCCACCGCCACCGCGTCGGGGCGGTACTGGTCAAGCCACCGGACCAGGCCTTCCTCTACCGCCAGCAGCCGCCGCTCCAGCGGCAGCTGGGAGGAGGTCCGGATCACACCAGCCTCGACCAGCCGGGCCCGCCCTGGTGAGCCGGCGACGACGCCCACGCCGCACCGGGTCAGCCCAGGGTCAACCCCCAGCACCAGCACCGCCACCCCTTTCCGTACACCTGTTCGACAGCGTACTGGTCGGCGGTGCCCAGCCCGGTCAGCACGCGCGGGCTACTCGTCGTCGATCTGGTCCTCGACCTCGGCCGGGACGTCGTCATTGCTGTACACGTTCTGGACGTCGTCCAGGTCCTCCAGCGCGTCGAGCACCCGGTACAGCTTGCGAGCCGCATCAGCATCGGTGACCGGCTGGTCGAAGGACGGCACGAACGCCACCTCGGCCGAGTCGTAGTCGAGACCCGCGGCCTGAACCGCGCTGCGGACCGCCACCAGCTGGTTCGGGTCGCACGTGATGGTGAAGCCCTCGCCCTGGTCAGCGATGTCCTCCGGCTCGGCGTCCAGGGTCGCCTCCAGCAGCTCGTCCTCGGTGACCTCGCGACCCTCCTGCTGCTTGGCGACCTCCACCACGCCCTTGCGGGAGAACACCCGCTGCACCGAGCCGACATCGGCCATGGTTCCGCCGTTGCGGGTGACTGCCACCCGCACGTCGGAGGCGGAGCGGTTCCGGTTGTCGGTCAGGCACTCGATCAGCACCGCGACCCCGGCCGGGCCGTACGCCTCGTACATGATGGTCTGGTACTCCGAGCCACCAGCCTCAGCCCCGGAGCCGCGCTTCACGGCCCGGTCGATGTTGTCCAGCGGGACAGAGCTCTTGCGGGCCTTCTGGATCGCGTCGTAGAGGGTCGGGTTCCCGCCTGGGTCCCCGCCACCGGTCCGGGCGGCGACCTCAATGTTCTTGATGAGCTTCGCGAACAGCTTGCCCCGCTTGGCGTCGATGACCGCCTTCTTGTGCTTGGTCGTCGCCCATTTGGAGTGACCGCTCATCAGTTCCCTTCCGTCCTACCGCCCACAGGTCCCTCGCAACTCTACAAAGCCTCTCGGCGTCACGGCGAGCCTGTCCGTCAGTGCAGCACGAGGGCGTGGGCCACGACCGCGTCCGCGTTCTGGTACCCCACCGACTGGTACAGCCGCTGGACGGTCTCGGGGTCGTCGGTGTCGAAACCGATCCCCGCCCCCGCCAGGCCCCGCTGGTAGAACGACCACACCGAGGCCTCCAGAACCGCACGGGCCAGCCCGCGGCCCCGCCAGCCGGGTACCACTCCCAGCCGGTCGGTCCACCCGACCGCCTCCTCCCCGTCGTCCACGACGGCGCTCATCGCGTACGCGACCGCCCTTGACCCGGCCATCACGACCCAGGACATCTCCGGCGCAGCCCCGGGCCGCCGGGTGCTCTCGTCCCACTCGGCCGGACCGATCGAGGTCGAGCCGGGCACCCTCGCGAAGGCCTCGTTGTGGCAGACCCGCACCACGTCCGCCGCCACCTTCGGGTACGGCACCAGCGACAGCGGCGCCGCCAGCTGCGGCAGCCGGGGCTCCAGGCCCGGAGCGAACCGCCGGTGAGCGTCGACAAACCAGGTCTCTGGCACCAGACCGAACGCCTGGTAGAGGTCCCGCACCGCCACCAGGCTCGCGTCGGCGGTGGCGACCAGCTTCAGCGGGCCGTGGTGGGCCCGCCGGGTGGCCTGGTCCCAGCGCCTGGCTGCGGCGATCTGCCACTGCATCAGGGCACGCCCGATGTGGTTGTCGCGCCACGCCGGGTGCACGCCGCCGATCAGCTTCACCCGCCGCGGGCTGCGGTCACGCGGGTGGACCACGTCCAGCGCGAAGGCCACGATCGAGCCGCGCTGGTCGCGCCCGACGACGCCGATCTGGCCCAGGTCGGCCCGGGTCTGGTTGACGGCTTGGGCCAGGTCACCGAGGCTGTGCCGCTCGGCAGTGTCGTCAATGTGCTCCAGAGCCTCGTTGAGCTTGGCGACCTCGGGCAGGTCACCCTCGCTCATCGGTTCCCAGGCAAGAAGGAAGCCACGGTCGCGCAGCTCCTCCAAGGGATCGGTCACCTGCTGCTCCTCGACAGTCGTTGGCGGGTAGCAACCACCAACTCTAGCGACTCAGTGGTACCAGATCGCGCGACGGGAGCGGCCGGCACTGCGCTCCGGGTGGGTCCGCTCCCACTGCCGCCGCCAGCTCGGCATCGGGGTCACCAGAGAAGACCTGACCTGGCCGGTGACGACCTGCCACCAGGTGGAGTCGTCCTCGGCGACCAGGTCGCTGACCTCCTGCAGCGCGGTCTGCCCGGCCAGCACCGGGCTGCTCGTCACGATCGGCTCCCCGTAGCGCACCAGAACCTCGTCGACCCGCTTCGGCCGGGGCTGGCTGCGGTCGTGGTCCTCGGTCAGCCCGGAGGTGAGCCGCCGCACCACGATCGGCACGAGCGGAACCTGGTGCCGGGTGGCGAGCCGCGCCGCAGAGGCCACCACGTCAGCAGCAGCCGCGGAAGCGAAGTCGGTTGCCAGCAGGAGGCTACGGCGACGTGGCAGCGACGCGGGGGCCCGGCCGTGGACCACCTTCCAGCGCTGCGGCAGCGACTCCAGCAGCACCGCCAGGTCGGCCGGGGACTCAGTGTGGGCCAGCACCACCTGCTGCTGCGACGACGGGGTCAGCCCGGTCACCTCGACCCGGGCCCAGCGCAGCAGCCCGACGAAGGGGTCCCTCAGCCGCTGCCGGATCCCGCTCGGCCGCTCCCCCTGCTGGTCGGCCGGCAGCCGCAGCAGTGACACCGGGCGGTGCGAGCCGCGACCCCAGCGCCAGTAGCGCCCGACCTGGCGGATGTCGGCGGCGAACCCGGCGAACGGGTTGTGCAGCACCTGCCCACCCCGGCTTCGGGCCTGCTGGGTGGGATCAGCCCAGGAGGCGAACTGCCTGGTCACTCGCCCACCTGGATCCCGAGGCCGTCGCGCAGGTAGGTCACCGCTGGACGCCGGCCGAGCCGGGTCGCGGTGATCTCCAGGGCGTCAGGGTAGGTCGAGGCCGCCCGGAAGCCCATGGTCTCGGCGGTCCGGCGGTTGGCGCCGACGAAGACGATGTCGCCGCAGGCAGCGATCGCCGGCTGCATGTCGTACCACTGGTGGAAGGCGAGCAGCGGGTGGTACGCGTTGCGCTGCCGGTACAGGTCCAGGTACCACGGGTCGCGGACGTAGCGCTCCTGGTAGTGCTCCCGGATCTCGGCCGGGTCGAGAGTCCGGGTCAGGACCTCGGCCACGAAGTCGGCGGCCGCGCTGTGGTGCCGGGTCGAGAACCGTCCCCCGAGACGGTGGAACCCGATCACCGCACCCCCCTCACGGACCAGCGGCTGGCCGGCACCGAGGCCGTAGCAGTGCGACAGCACCCACCAGGCCGCCCCCAGCGGTGAGCTGTCAGCGTCCGGAGCGGCCGAGGTGGCGGCCGGAACCCCGGCCACCAGGATGTCGGCAGGCCCGCGGACCTGCACCCGGGTGGCCTCGGCCAGCTGCTGCTGGGTCTGCTCCCTCACCTGCCCGGCCGGGCCGAAGACCACCTGAAGCACCGGGTAGTCGGCGGTCCGCCGGCCGTACAGGGCGCGGGCAGCCTGGACCGGCGCCGTGGCCAGGGCCCGGCGGGTGGCGAGGAAGGCCAGCTGGTCCTTGACCGACCACTCCCACTCCCGCGAGGACAGGAACCGCAGCGGCCCGGTGTACGAGGGGGTGCCGAGCAGCGCCGCCAGCGAGACGAGGCTGACCTGCTCGGAGACGACCTGCTCTACCTCGGCCTGGTGCCCGGCGTGGGCGAGGTCGATGGTCTCGGCTGAGCCCAGCCCGGCGACGACCTCGCCCCAGCCGCCGTGCTCACGGCCGGTGACCACGTGGACGTGGACCACCAGGTCAGACTCAGCGACCCGGCGGTTGATCCGTACCTGCTCGCCGTGGATCTCGCCTACCGTCCGCAGGCCGGCATCGTCGGACGCGTCGTGGCTGGTCAGCCGGGGGTCGTTGGCGAAGGACCGGCTGACCCGCTCCCCCAGCAGCCGGCGGTAGTCCTCCTCGGTGAGCCGGCGGCGGATCCCGCAGGCGGCGACCAGCGCGACGTCGTCGACCCCCGCCGCGGCTGCCAGCTCCAGGACCTGCTCGACCAGCACCCGCCGGACGTCGTCAGCGGCCCACGGCGTGGGGACCGAGACGTCAGCGAAGGTGATGGTGAGCTTCATACCGGGCCGCAGCTGAGCCGCCAGCGGCTCCCCGGCCAGCGGCTGGGACAGGGCCTGCTCAGCCAGCTCGGCAGCGCTGCCCCAGCGCTGGTCGTCGGTCGGGTAGACCACCTGGGTCCCGAGCGGGAACTGCTCCAGCCGGACCCCAGCGGCGGATCTCACTAGCAGCGGCGGGGTGCGCTCGTCCACCTCAAGGGCGAAACCTGGTCGTGACACTCGGTGCTCCTTGTCGTGCTCAGGAAGGAAGGTTCCAGCGGGGGGCCGGCGACTGGGCGGTCCACTCGACCGTGGACCAGCCGGAGGCCTTGGCGGCGCGCTGCAGGCCCAGGTCAGGGCTGACTGCGACTGGGTTGCCGACCGCACGCAGCATCGGCAGGTCGACGTGGCTGTCAGCGTAGGCGTAGCTGCGCTCCAGGTCGATGTCGTGCAGCGAGGCGTAGTGGCGCAGCCAGGCCGGCCGGGACTCCCCCACCATCGGCGGCCCGGTGAGGAAGCCGGTGCAGATGCCGTGCTCGTCGGTCGCCAGCTCGGCCGCCACGATGATGTCGAACAGCGGCTCCAGCGGCCGGGTCAGAGGCCGGATGACCCCGGTGATCAGGATCGTGGTGTGCCCGGCGGCCCGGTGCTCCCGGACCCGGCGGATCGCGTCGGTCGACATCCGGTCCAGCATGTGCGGCGCCATCGTCTTGTCGATGAAGGCCTCCAGCTGGGCCAGGTCGGCGCCCTTGTAGCGCCGGTAGACCGAGCGCAGGAAGGTCCCCCGGTCACGCCGCTCGGCGGTCAGGTAGGCGGGCAGCTGGCCCAGGACCCCGGCCAGCTCGCGAACCCGGCCACCAGCCGACAGCTCGGGTAGCCGGGCCCACAGGTAGGTCTCCAGGACGTTGGTCGACAGGACCGTCCCGTCCAGGTCGAAGGCCGCCAGCACCGGCGGGCGGGGCTCACCGGCGGGCAGCGGCTGCTGCGGCCGGAAGGTCGTGGCCCGGTCGCCCCGGCGGCGCCGAGCAGCCTCCAGCCGCTTGACCGGGTCGCAGACCGAGGGGATGTGGATCTCCTGCAGGTACGTCTTCCAGTCGAAGCCGGCGGTGTCGAAGCCCCAGGTCTCGACGTCGTCGGGGTGGAGTGAGCGGTGCAGCGCCAGGGCCCGGTCGTCGACGAAGTGCAGCTCGGACTGCAGGTACTCCGAGTACAGCGAGAGGTACTTGCGCAGGAAGCTGAGCTGGGAGCCGCCGCGGTCGAGCTTCAGCGCCCAGGCCCGGGTCCGGGGACTGCGGGGGACGTACGTCATCAGCCGGTCGGCAACCTTGTGCAGCCGCTCAGAGGTCTGCAGCAGCCGCTCTACCGGCTCCGCTCCCGGGAACTCCCAGACCGCCAGCTTGGTGGCGTCGCGCCCGGCCGCGTACGGGTGCTGCTCGAAGTAGGCCCGCACGTACTCGAAGATCCCACGGAAGGTGAGGGGGTTCCGGTGCCCGGAGGCAGCGTGGTAGAACTCCGGCACCCCGACCTCGGGCTGGGTGGCGCAGGCCACCAGGACCGCGTTCACCACGTGGTCACAAGGGACGATGTCGATGACCGCGTCCGGGGAGGCCGGGAACTCCGGCAGGTTGCCGCGGCCGTACGCCAGGATGATCGGCTCGGCCATCTTGAAGCCCTCGATCCACCCCGGGAACGGGTGCGCCAGGCTGGACTCGACGATCGCCGGCCGGACCACGGACACCCGGATGTCGCGGCCGATGTCGGCCACCACCCGCTCCCCCATGGCCTTGGCGAAGGTGTACACGTCGGTCCAGCCCAGCGACCTGGCGCGCTCGGTACCGGCCGCCACCAGCTGCTTGTGCACCCACTCCCGGCGGCGGCGCTCCGTGTCCTCGGCGGTGGTCAGGAAGCCGGCCTGCCGGTGCAGCGCCTCGGCCGCCTTGCGCAGCCGGGTGAGCTGCTTGGCGGTGCGTGACTCGGCCTCCAGGTGGTCCTTCATCGCTAGCGCGGCCTTGGTCTCAGCCTCGTAGTCGACCTGGTGCTGGTGCGGCTCCTCCGGGATCGCGCCGCGGCGCCGCCCGGCCGTGAAGGCGGTCGAGACGTGGACGTAGTGCGGGATCCGGGTCAGCTGGGCGTCGGGACCGGTGACGGTCTTCAGCAGCTGGGTGAGCAGGGCCCGGGTCCCGACCACGTTGGTCAGGAAGGCCTGGTCGATCGGGGGGTCGAAGGAGACGTCGCCGGCGCAGTGGAGCAGCACGTCGATGTCGTCGGGCAGGTCGGGAACGTGGGGCAGGTCGCCCTCGATGACCTCGATCCGGGCCTTGACCAGCTCGGCCGCCGACTCGTACTGCTCGCGGACCGACGTGAAGATCTTCTTGCCGACCAGCTTGACGACCCGCTCCTCGGCGGAGGTCGAGCCCTTGCGGCGGACCAGCACCCCGATCCGGGTGTCCGGCAGCTCGGTGAGCACCTTCCACAGGATCTGCTCACCGATGAAGCCGGTCACCCCGGTCATCACGATCTTCTTGCCCGCCAGCAGGTCCTTGACCCGGCCCGGCAGCGCTGGTGGCTGGCGGATCGGGAGGTTCTCGGAGCGGAAGGCCGAGGCTGGGGCGCCGGTCACTGCAGGCCTGCCTGCGGGTCGCGGGTCATGGACAGGGCCTCGGGCAGGGTGAAGCTGCCTAGGTACAGCGCGGTTCCGATGATCGCTCCCTCCACTCCCAGCGGGACCAGCCCGCACAGGATCCGAATGTCACTCAAGGTTGAGATCCCGCCCGAGGCCACCACCTTGGCCTCGGTCCGGGCACAGACATTAGCCAGCAGCTCCAGGTTCGGCCCGGTCATCATGCCGTCGCTGGTGACGTCGGTGACCACGAACCGGACGCAGCCGGCGCTGGAGAGCCGGGCCAGCGTCTCGTACAGGTCCCCGCCCTCAGTGGTCCAGCCACGGGCCGCGAGCCGGGTTCCCTTGACGTCCAGGCTGATCGCGACCCGGTCCCCGTACTGGGCGATCACCTTCTCGCACCAGTCCGGGTTCTCCAGGGCCGCGGTGCCGACGTTGACCCGGCGGCAGCCGGTGGCCAGGGCCCGCTCCAGCGACTCGTCGTCGCCGATCCCGCCGGAGAGCTCGACGTTGACGTCCAGCCTGGCCACCGTCTCAGCAATCACCTCGGCGTTCGAGCCGCGCCGGAAGGCAGCGTCGAGGTCCACCAGGTGAATCCACTCGGCGCCCTCGTCCTGCCAGCGCTGGGCGGCCAGGCGGGGGTCGCCGAAGACCTTCTCGCTGCCGGCGACTCCTTGGACCAGCTGGACAGCCTGGCCACCTTGAACATCGACGGCGGGCAGCAGCACGAGTGGTTCCACGGCTGGCACCCTACCGGAGTCAGCCCACCTCGACCCCATGGCGGCGGCGTGGGTATGACCGGCCGTTGAGCCAGCGCCCGAGCCAGGTGTGCCGCACCCAGAGCTCGTAGGTTCCCAGCAGCAGCGCGACAGTGCCTCCGCAGCTGAGGCTGATCTTGACCCACCACGGCCAGGGCAGGTCTACCAGCAGCAGACCGATGCCTGTGATCACGACCAGGTGCATCAGGTACAGCCAGTACGAGGAGTCGGCCAGGTAGCGGGTGGTGCGGCTCTCGCCGCTGAGGAAGCGGACTGCCAGCGCCAGCGAGGCGTACACCCACAGGTAGACCCCGAGGGCCCCGAAGACCCCGGTGAGCACGTCAGGCATCGGGATCCGGCGCTCAGAGAAGCCGGTTCCGATCATCGCGAACCAGGCCACAGTCCAGGCCAGCGCCGCAGCGGTGTAGCCGGCCCAGCCCCGCGAGATCCGCTGCAGCCGCTCCGGGCGCCCGTACAGCAGCCAGCCAGCCAGGAAGGCGCCGCCGAAGGCCAGGTACTGGGGAAGCTCCGGCCGGATGGTCGTCGACCCCTCAACTGCGAAGGTCCGCCAGCCCTGCAGGCCGATCGCGCCCAGGTGCGGCAGCGCCGCCACCACAACCCCGGCCGGGGTGGACAGCAGGTCTCCCAGGGCGGTCAGGACCCGGTCCCGCCGCCGGGAGCGGTCGACCCGGACCGCGACGGCCTGGGCCGCCAGCAGCAGCGCGTACAGCCCGAGGAGCTGCCACAGGAACCACAGGTGCCCCGGCGTGAAGGCCATCAGCGGGTCGGTGGGCGCCTCGGGTGGAGTCGGGCTGGGGTGGCTGGTCGCGTACGCCGTCGCCACCCCCGCGATCGGGACTACGGCCACCGGCCAGAACGCCACCAGCGGCAGGCCGATCCGCGTGAGCCGGTCCTTGGCGAAGCCACGGACCCCGCGCCGGCTCAGCGACATCCGGGCGAAGAAGCCGGCCAGCAGCATGAACAGGGGCATCCGGAAGAGGTGGGCCCAGGCGGACACCACGGCGGCGACCGGCGAGGTGGAGCGGTCCTGGATCATCCAGGGGAAGCCGGGAACGTACGGAAGCAGGCCGTGGAAGAGGATTCCGAGCAGCAGGGCCCCGGCGCGCAGAGCGTCGAGCCCGTGGAGGCGGTGGCTGGGTCGGAGCGCAGCGGTGGTCACAGCATTCCCTCTCTGTAGCCCTATGGTGCTGAAGTAGCACTAGTAAGAATAGTTATACCAGAGTGTCGAGCTGCCCGGCAGGACGGGTACGGGACTTCGGCCTCACGGCAGGAGGAGCCGCCGGGCCACCAGCCCGGTACGACACCAGAAAGCACCCAGCGACGCCAGCCGGAACCAAGCAGCCCAGGCCACGATGAGTCAGGCCGCCTCACCGCCGGCCAGGTGGCGGTCGCAGACGTGGCCACCATCCCCACCCCGAGCCCGCCGGTCGCGCTGGCAGCGCTGCGTCCCGTCGCACCCGGCTCCCGGAGGACGCGTGCTCCCCCGGGGGAGACGGCCAGCCAGAAGCTGAGCGGAGCCGTGCTCCCCGGGAGACTGGTCAGCGCTCAGCGAGGGGGTCTCAGCCCGGTCAGAGCCGGTCTACCCAGGTCCGCAGCAGCCTGGCCCCGGCCGCCCCGGACTTCTCCGGGTGGAACTGGGTCGAGCAGACCCCGTCCTGCTCGACGGCCGCCACCACCCGGACCTGCTCATGGACCGTCCAGGTCACCAGGGCCTGGGGCGGGAGGTCCTCGCCACGCAGCGCCGCGTACGAGTGCACGAAGTAGAACCGCTCCTGCTCGGTCCCGGCGAACAGCCACGAGCCGGGCGGGACCTCGACCGTGTTCCAGCCCATGTGCGGCACCCGGGTGGTCGGCACCCGGGTCACCTGGCCGGGGTAGACGCCCAGCCCCGGCGTCACCACGCCGTGCTCGTCACCGCTGGCGAAGAGGACCTGGTGGCCGACGCAGATCCCCAGCACCGGGCGGCCCGCGGCTACCCGCTCGGCCACCACCTGGTCCCCGCCGACCTGGCGCAGCTGGGCCATGCAGGCCGCGAAGGCGCCGACCCCGGGCACCACCAGCCCGTCGGCCGCCAGGGCGCGGGCCGGGTCGGCGGTCAGCTCCACCTCGGCCCCGGCCTCAGCCAGGGCCCGGCTGGCCGAGTGCAGGTTGCCCGAGCCGTAGTCGAGCACCACCACCCGGGCTGCGCTCACAGGGCACCCTTGGTGCTGGGCACCCCCGCCACCCGCGGGTCCAGCTCGACCGCGGCCCGCAGCGCCCGGGCCAGCGCCTTGTACTGGGCCTCGGCGATGTGGTGCGGGTCCCGCCCGGCGAGCAGCCGCAGGTGGACACAGAGCCCGGCGCTGCTGGCCAGCGACTCCACCACGTGGCGGGTCATGGCCCCGGTGTACGGCACCCCGGAGCCGCCGATCAGCACGTACGGGTAGCCCTCCGGCTCGCCGGAGCAGACCACGTACGGCCGGCCCGCGACATCCACCACGCAGGAGGCCAGCGCCTCGTCGAGCGGCACCACCGCGTCACCGAAGCGCCGGATCCCCCGCTTGTCGCCCAGCGCCTCCCGCAGCGCCTGGCCCAGCGTGATCGCCGTGTCCTCGACACTGTGGTGGGCGTCGACGTGAAGGTCCCCGGTGGTGGCCACCTCGATGTCGATCAGCGAGTGCCGCGCCAGCGCGGTCAGCATGTGGTCGTAGAAGCCGACACCGGTCGAGATCTGGGACTCGCCGCTGCCGTCCAGGTTGAGGCTCACCCGGACCTGCGACTCGCTGGTCACCCGCTCCACGGTCGCTGTGCGTGCCATCACTGCTCTCCCATCCGCGGTGCCCCCTCGTCGAGCACCTGCGCCAGCGCGGTGTAGAACCGCTCCATCTCCGGCTCAGTCCCGGCACTGACGCGCAGGTAGCCGTCCGGCCCGGTCTCGCGCACCAGCACTCCCCGGTCCAGGAGCCGCTGCCAGACATCGTGCCGGTCGGCGAACCGCCCGGTCAGCACGAAGTTCGCCGCCGACGGCACCACCTCCAGGCCCATCTTGGGCAGTCGGAGCAGCATCTGGTCACGGACCTGGCGCAGCTGGGCGACCTGGCCCAGCATCTCGTCGGCGCTGCGCAGCGCCACCTCGGCCAGGGCCTGGGTCTGGGTCGAGAGGTGGTACGGCAGCCGGACGACCCGCAGCGCGTCGACCACTGCCGGGGCCGCCGCCAGGTAGCCCAGCCGACCGCCGGCGAAGGCGAAGGCCTTGCTCATGGTCCGGCTCACGACCAGGTTTCCGAAGCTCGCCAGCAGCCGCAGCGCGGTCTGGTCCGGGTCCGGGGCGAACTCCTGGTAGGCCTCGTCGACCACCACGACCGCCTCGGTCCCCGCCAGCACCTCAGCCAGGGTGTCGAGACTGGTCAGGGTGCCGGTCGGGTTGTTCGGGGTGGTGATGATGACCACGTCCGGGCGCTCGCGGCGGATTGCGTCCAGCACCAGCTCCGGGTCCAGGCCGTAGTCCGGGCGCCGCGGCACGGTCAGGTAGCGGGTGTGGGTGCTGCGGGCGTACTCGGGGTACATCGAGTACGCCGGGGTGAACCCGAGGACCGCCCGCCCGGGCCCGCCGAAGGCCCCCAGGACCTGGGTCATCACCTCGTTGGAGCCGTTCGCCGCCCACACCATCTCGGGCCGTACACCGTGGCCCAGGTAGCCGGCCAGCAGCTCCCTCAGCCGCCAGGCCTCCCGGTCCGGGTAGCGGTTCACCCGGCCGGTCGCCTCGGCCACGGCCTCGGCCATCGCCTGCCGCACTCGGGGCGAGGGCGGGTACGGGTTCTCGTTGACGTTGAGGCAGACCGGCACGTCCAGCTGCGGTGCCCCGTACGGCTCCTCGCCCACGAGCTCTGGGCGCAGCGGCAGCTCAGCCAGGGTGACGTCGGGCCTCACTGCTCGCGCCTGACGGTGATCGCGCTCGCGTGCCCGGGCAGGTTCTCGGCCAGCGCGAACCGCTCCACGCTGTCGGCGAGCTCCAGCAGCGCCTCCCGGGAGTAGTCGATGACGTGCACCACCCGCCGGAAACTGGCCACCGTCAGGCCCGAGGAGTGCCGGGCAGCACCGGCGGTCGGCAGGACGTGGGTGGAGCCGGCCGAGTAGTCACCCAGCGAGACCGGGGCGTACGGGCCGACGAAGACCGCCCCGGCACTGCGGACCCGGGCCGCGACCTGGGCCGCGTCGGCGGTGTGGATCTCGAGGTGCTCGGCGGCGTACGCATCAACCACCTGCAGCCCCTGCTCCAGGTCGGCCACCAGCACCACCCCGGACTGCGGCCCCGACAGCGCGGTCCGGACCCGCTCGGCGTGCCGGGTCCCGGCCACCATCGTCTCCAGCTCGGCCTCGACCGCGTCGGCCAGCTCCGGGCAGGTGGTGACCAGGACGGCCCCGGCCATCGGGTCGTGCTCGGCCTGGCTGAGCAGGTCGGCCGCCAGGTAGCGCGGGTGCGCGGTCTGGTCGGCGAGGATCAGGATCTCGGTCGGGCCGGCCTCGGTGTCAGTCCCGACCCGGCCCCGCAGCAGCCGCTTCGCCGCCACCACGTAGATGTTGCCCGGCCCGGTGACCAGGTCGACCGGGGCGCACAGCCCCGGCACTCCGTACCCGAGCATCGCCACCGCCTGGGCGCCGCCGACCGCGTACACCTCGTCGACCCCGAGCAGGTGGCACAGCGCCAGGATGCTCGGGTGCGGGTAACCGCCGAAGTCGGGCTGTGGTGGGCTGGCCACCACGATCGAGCCCACCTGGGCGGTCTGGGCCGGGACCACGTTCATGACCACGCTGGAGGCCAGCGGGGCCAGCCCGCCCGGCACGTACAGCCCGACCCGGTCGACCGGCACCAGCCGGGTCGTGACTGTCGCCCCCGGCGCCAGGGCCACCGTCGGCTCGGGCACCGCCGCCTCCGCCTGGCAGACCAGCCTCCGGCGCCGGATCGACTCCTCGAACGAGGCCCGCAGCTGCGGGTCGAGCTCGTCGGCGCAGCGCTGCAGCACCTCGGCCGGCACCCGCAGACTCGGCGGGACCACGTGGTCGAGCTGCTCGCTGAGCCGCAGCAGCGCCGCCTCGCCCTCCTCGGCGACGGCCTGGCAGATCGGGGCCACCACAGCCACCGCCTGCTCCACGTCGAACGCTGCCCGGGGGACGACGCTGCGGTAGTCGATCGGTTCGGTGGCCCGTGGGCGCAGGTCCAGGCGGTTCAGCACCCGCGCAGCCTATCGCCGCCGGTCGTCGGCACCTGGGTGGCAGCCAAGGTACGGGCAGCGCTGGCGCCCGCTGCCGGGGCCTGCTCGCTGGCTGTCCCTGCGGCCAGCCTCAGGAGCAGGGCTGCTTGGATGGGCGGGTGCTGGTACCCCTGTTCGTCGGTGTCGGAACCGTGGTGAACGTGGCCACGGTCCTGGTCGGCGCCACGCTGGGCCTGCTGCTGGGCAACCGGTTGCCGGAGCGGACCCGGGTGCTGGTCACCCAGGTCCTCGGGCTGGTGACCACGGTGCTGGCCCTGCAGAACGCCTGGCTTGTGTCATCGCCTGCCCTGGCCGACGCTGTCGGCGGCGCTGTGGCAATGATCGTCCTCGTCGGCGCGCTGCTGATCGGCGCGGTGCTGGGCTCGGCGCTGCGCCTGGAGGACCGGGTGGAGGGGGCTGCCGGCTGGCTCACCGACCGGCTCGGCCAGGGTGGCGGCGGTGCCCGGGAGCGCTTCATCACCGCGGTGGTGACGCCCTCGCTGCTGTTCTGCATCGGCCCGCTGACGATCGTCGGCTCCCTGTCAGACGGCCTGGGCCGAGGTGCTGACCAGCTGATCGTCAAGGCCGTCCTGGACGGCTTCGCCGCGGTCGCCTTCGCCTCCGCGCTGGGCCTCGGGGTGCTCGCCTCGGCGCTGGTGCTGGGGCTGCTCCAGGGCGGGATGACCCTGATCGGCTACCTGGCCGGCGACGTCCTGCCCCGGGCCCACGTCGACATCATCACCGCCACCGGCGGCGTGATCCTGCTGGGGCTGGCGCTGGGCCTGGTGGACCTGGTGAGGATCCGGGTTGCCGAGCTGCTCCCGGCGCTGCTGGTCGCACCGCTGCTGCTGCAGCTGGTCATCAGCCTGACCTGAGCCGTACTCTGCCGCCATGCCTCGGTTCCAGGAGCGCTGACCGGTGCCCCGCCGCACCGCCGCCCTCACGCTGCTGACCAGCGCGGGGGTCGAGTTTCGGGTGCACGAGTACCGCCACGACCCGGCGGCAGCCAGCTGTGGCGAGGAGGCCGTCGAGCGGCTCGGCCTCGAGGCGGCCCGGGTCTTCAAGACCCTGGTGGCCGAGGTTCCCGGACCCCGGCGCCCGGAGCTGGTGGTCGGCATCGTGCCGGTCAGTGGCCGACTGAGTCTCAAGGCCCTGGCCACCGCCCTAGGAGCCAAGAAGGCCGAGCTGGCCGATCCGCAGGCAGCCGAGCGCTCCACGGGGTACCTGGTGGGCGGGATCTCGCCGCTGGCCCAGCGGCACCGGCTGCGGACCGTGCTCGACTCCTCGGCCCTGCAGCACGCCACGATCTACGTGTCTGCGGGTCGCCGCGGCCACCAGGTCGAGCTGGCCCCCACCGACCTGGTCCGGCTGACCTCAGCCCAGGCGGCCCCGATCAGCAGCCCCCGGTACCCAGCAAGAGGAGAGTGATCCCTGTGCGCGCCCTGAGCTGGCCGTGCTTGACCGCCGCGGCTCGTCCGCTCCGCTTGTCACGCGGGCTTTCACCTCCCGCCGAGGAGGCTGAAGAGATCGCAGTGCAGCCAGTCGTTCCTCGTCGTCCGACCGTCCAGCCGGCATGCTCCGCGGCCGGTCACGGCCGGGCCGAGCACCTGGCTGCAGGAGCCGGTGGGCAGCCGGTCGTCCGTCACGTCGGAGGTGACCGCCGGTGAGCCGCTGGTCACTGCCTTACAGGTGGCTGGTACCCGAGATCAGCCGAGGACTGCTGGCGAGCATGGCCACCAGCCTGGCCGCGGCAGCCGGACAGCGTCTGTTCGAGGGGCCGCGCCTGGTGGTCGACATCTGCACGGCCCTGCTGAGCTGGGCTACCTTCTCGCTGACCCACGCCCTGCTCACGTACGGAGTCTTCCGGCGGCTGAGCGGGGAGATCCTGCGGCAGGCGACGAGCCGAGCCTTCCCCCGGCGCCGGCTGGTCCGGGTCCTGGCCGCCACCGACGGGCCGACCTGGGCCATCATGCTCGGCTTCTTCTCCCTGGTCGGGGTCACCCCGCTGCTGCTGGTGCCCGACCTGCGCCGGTCCGGCCCCCTGGTCACGATGGCGGCCCTGGTGGTGATCGGTTCCTGGGTCGATGTCGTGGTCTGCTACGCCGTGCACTACGCCCTGGTCGACCGGAACGGCCAGATGCTCGACTTCCCCGGCGACCACCCACGGGTCTTCAGTGACTACCTGTACCTCGCGGTCGCCACCCAGGCCACCTTCGGCACCACCGATGTCACGGTCACGCACCCGGCGATGCGACGTACGCTCACCCGCCACGCCCTGCTGGCCTTCTTCTTCAACACGGTGCTGGTGGCGATCCTGATCTCGCTGCTGGTGGGCTGATCCTCAGCCGCGCCGGGTGGGCAGCCGGAGCCCGAGCAGCCGGCGGGGCCTGGGCTCAGGCTCGAGCGGGATCGGCGCGATGTCATGGCCGACCACCTCTCCCGACGTGAGGGAGGCCTCGGGCACCTGGGTCGTCGGCCTGGGCGGCTCCGGCTGCTCCTCAGGGTCGGGCCCGACCGAGACCCGGACCAGGATCGGGCTGACCGAGGCGAAGACCCAGACCAGCACGCAGACCCAGGTGTGCAGCTCGAACTGGATCGGAATCACGTCGCCGGGCTGGGCGCTGGCGAGACGGGCGTTGAAGTCACCCGGGCCGAGAGTGGCGCCGGTGCCCCAGCAGACCAGGGCGCTGACCAGGCAGCCCAGGACCGCGATCAGGTTCACCACCGGGCCGAGAGTGCCGAACCAGCGCCAGGCCAGGACTCCGAGCCCGGTCCCGGTGACCAGCCCGATCCCTGAGAACCAGGCGTCGGTGGCGAAGACCTCGGTCAGGCCCCGCTCCGTGGTGACCGCGGTGAAACTGTCCCCCACGGTGTACGTGGGCAGCTCGACAACCCGCCACCAGACGATGCCGGCTATCACCCCGACCAGCAGGCACAAGGTCAGGAAGGCCAGTACCCAGGCCAGGGTCTGCCGCAGTGCCTGCGGACTGGGCTCAGGCTGGTCCTCGGTCGACATGCCACCTCCTGGCCCACACCCTAGCGGCGCTCAGGCGACACAGCTGGGACCCAGCAGGGCCTTCAGGTCCGCCATCAGCGCTCCCGACATCCCGACCCGCACCGTCGGCAGCCGCCAGGTCTTGGGCTGGCTCGACAGTGTCCGCAGCCGTACCTCCTGCTGGCCGGGGTGGGCGGCGAAGACCTCGACCAGGTTCTCGACCAGGGCTGGGGTGACCCGGTTCGCCTGGACCGCGATCACCAGCGGCGGCAGGTTGGAGGCCGCGGTGGTGTTCACCACGGTCACCGACTGGCCGGTGATCTCGACCCCGTCCTCCTTCGGCCGGACCCGGCCGGTGACGGTGACCACCGTGTCGGTGGCCAGCGACATCGCGACCTGGCTGTAGGTCTTGGGGAACAGCAGGACATCGATCGAGGCGTCCAGGTCCTCGACGGTCACGATCGCCCAGAGCTCGCCGTTGCGGTTCTGCTTGCGGACCACCGAGGTGATCATCCCGGCGATCGTGACGACCTGCTCCCGCGGCTCCAGCAGCAGCTGCGAGATCGACAGGTCGCGCAGGTCGGCGATGATGTGGTCGATCCCGTTCAGCGGGTGGTCCGACACGTACAGGCCGAGCATCTCCCGCTCGAAGGCCAGCTTGGTCCGCTTGTCCCAGTCCGGCAGGTCCGGCACGGTGCCTGACAGCTCCTGCGGCTCCTCGCCGAAGCCGGCACCGAACAGGTCGTCCTGCCCGAAGGCCTGGTTGCGCTTGAGGTCGGTCACGTTGTCGATGGCCGACTCGAAGACCTCCATCAGAGCCCGCCGCGGGTGCCCCATCGAGTCGAAGGCCCCGGCCTTGATCAGCGACTCGATCAGTCTCTTGTTGCAGACCTCCAGCGGGGCGTGGTCAAGGAACTCGTAGAAGGTCGAGGCCGGTCCCTCCTCGGCACGCTCGGCGACCAGCTTCTCCACCACTGCGGTCCCGACGTTGCGGACCGCGGCCAGCCCGAAGCGGATGTCGTCGCCGACGGTGGTGAACATCGACTCTGACTCGTTGACGTCGGGCGGCAGGACCTTGATCCCCATCCGGCGGCACTCGGCCAGGTAGACCGCGGACTTGTCCTTGTCGTCGGCCACCGACTGCAGCAGCGCCGCCATGTACTCGGCCGGGTAGTTGGCCTTGAGGTACGCGGTCCAGTAGCTCACCAGCCCGTACCCGGCGGTGTGGGACTTGTTGAAGGCGTACCCGGAGAACGGCAGCATGACGTCCCACAGCGCCTGGATCGCCTGGTCGGAGAAGCCGTTGGAGCGCATCCCGGCCCGGAAGCTGGCGAACTCCTTCTCCAGGATCTCGGCCTTCTTCTTGCCCATCGCCCGGCGCAGCAGGTCGGCGCCGCCGAGGGTGTACCCGGCCAGCTGCCGGGCGATCGCCATGATCTGCTCCTGGTACACCAGCAGGTGGTAGGTGGGGCCCAGGATCGGCTCCAGCGCCTCCTCCAGCTCGGGGTGGATCGGGGTGATCGGCTGGCGGCCGTTCTTGCGCTCGGCGTAGTTGGTGTGCGCGTTCGCGGCCATCGGCCCGGGCCGGTACAGCGCCAGCACAGCGGCGATGTCCTCGAACCGAGTCGGCGCCATCAGCCGCAGCAGCGAGCGCATCGGGCCACCGTCGAGCTGGAACACGCCCAGCGTGTAGCCCGACGCCAGCAGCTGGTAGGTGGCCTCGTCGTCGAGGGGCAGGTCGTGGGTGTCGATCTCGATACCCCGGTTGGCCCGGATCACCTGCAGCGCGTGGTCGATGATGCCGAGGTTGCGCAGCCCCAGCATGTCCATCTTCATCAGGCCCATCTCCTCGCACTGCGGGTACGAGAAGCCGGTGATCTTCACCCCGTCGTTGCGCATGTGGAGCGGGATCAGGTCCATCAACGGGGCCGAGGAGAGGATCACCGCGGCGGCGTGGACGCCGGTGCCCCGGATCAGGCCCTCGATCCCGAGCCCGGTGTCGATGATCTTCTGGACGTCGGGGTCCTCGGCGTACAGCTGGCGGATCTCGCTGCCCTCGTGGTAGCGGGGGTGCTCCTTGTTGTGCAGCTGCGACAGCGGCACGCCCTTGCCCATCACGTCGGCCGGCATCGCCTTGACGATCCGCTCCCCCATCGCGAACGGGTAGCCCAGGATCCGGCTGGCGTCCTTGACCGCCGCCTTCGCCTTGATAGTGGAGAAGGTGTTGACCTGGGCGGTGTACTCCTCGCCGTACTTCTCGGAGACGTAGCGCACCATCCGGTCGCGCTGGCGGTCGTCGAAGTCGAGGTCGACGTCGGGCGGGTTGATCCGCTCCGGGTTGAGGAAGCGCTCGAAGATCAGACCGTGCTCGAGGGGGTCGAGCTCGGTGATCCGGGTCAGGAAGGCGACCATCGAGCCGGTGGCTGAGCCTCGGCCCGGCCCGACCGGGATCCCGTTCTCCCGGGCGTAGCGGCAGATGTCGGAGACGATCAGGAAGTACGAGGCGAAGCCCATCGGCTCGATGACCTTGAGCTCGGTCTCGATCCGCTCGGTGACCTCGGCGGGCGGGTTGTCCCCGTACCGCAGCTGGACACCGCGGGCGAGCTCCTTGCGCAGCCAGGACTCCTGGGTCTCCCCCGGTGGCACGTCGAACTGCGGCATCCGGTCGACGTGGCTGAAGACCTCCTCGTACGACTCCACCTGCTCGGCCACCAGCAAGGTGTTGTCGCAGGCCTCGGGCAGGTCCCGAAAGAGGTGCCGCATCTCCTCAGCGCTGCGGACGTAGTACCCCTCGCCGCGGAACCGGAACCGCGACGGGTCGTCCTTGACCCGGCCGACCCCGATGCACAGCAGCGCGTCGTGGGCGTCGGCCTGGTCAGCGGTGACGTAGTGGGAGTCGTTGGAGGCCAGCAGCGGCAGCCCCAGCGTCTTGGCGATCTTGAGCAGGTCGGCCCGGACACTGCGCTCGATGTCGAGCCCGTGGTCCATCAGCTCGACGTAGAAGCTGTCCTTGCCGAAGATGTCGCGGAAGGCGGCCGCGGCGGCCAGGGCCTCGTCGTACTGCCCGAGCCGGAGCCGGGTCTGGACCTCCCCGCCAGGGCAGCCGGTAGTGGCGATGATCCCGTCGGCGTGCTGGGCGATCAGCTCCCGGTCCATCCGGGGCTTCATGTAGTACCCCTCGTAGCTGGCCAGCGTCGACAGCCGGAAGAGGTTGTGCAGCCCGGTGGCGTTGCGGGCGATCATCGTCATGTGGGTGTAGCGGCCGCCACCGCCGACGTCCTTGCCTCCCTCGACATCGGGGTCGTCAGCGTCGCGCTTGCCGGTCGCCCAGAACTCCTGGACCCGGGAGTGGCGGCTGCTCGGCGCCAGGTAGGCCTCGATCCCGATGATCGGCTTCACCGGGTGCTTCTTGGCGGTCTGGAAGAACTCGTACGCGCCGAACATGTTGCCGTGGTCGGTCATCGCGATCGCCGGCATCCCCTGCCGGTCCGCCTCGGCCAGGAGCAGGCCGTTCTTCGCTGCCCCGTCGAGCATCGAGTACTCGGTGTGCACGTGCAGGTGGACGAACGACGAGCTCACAGGTACTCAATCCCTCCTCGACATCGACCCGGGCGGCGGCTGCAGCAAGGCTCGGGGAAAGGCAGCGGCCGGGCCGGGCTCCGGGCCTCAGAAGAGCACCTTAGCCCCGCCCAGCGACGAAGCCGGCCAGCCCCGGACGGCCGGGTCGCCCGCCCGGCTGGCTCCGCGAGCCAGGCCTCTCGCCTCGCCCCTGGGGTGGGCGTGTCGGAGCCGGCCCGTCAGGGTCCGGCGGCTGCCCGGTCAGGTCACCAGCCGCGCTCGGCGAGCCGGTGCGGTGCCGGCAGGTCGGCCACGTTGATCCCGACCATCGCCTCGCCCAGGCCCCGGGAGACCTCGGCCACCACGGCGGGGTCGTGGTAGCTGGCGGTGGCCCGGACGATGGCGGCTGCCCGAGCCGCCGGGTCTGCGGACTTGAAGATCCCTGAGCCGACGAAGACCCCGTCGGCACCCAGCTGCATCATCATCGCGGCGTCGGCTGGAGTGGCCACTCCCCCAGCGACGAACAGGGCGACCGGGAGCCGGCCGAGCCGAGCCACCTCGGCCACCAGCGGGTACGGAGCCTGCAGCTGCTTGGCCGCCACGTACAGCTCGTCGCCGGGCAGGCTGCTCAGGCGGGCGATCTCGGCCCGGATGGCGCGGATGTGGCGGGTGGCCTCGGACACGTCGCCGGTGCCGGCCTCGCCCTTGGAGCGGATCATGGCCGCGCCCTCGGCGATCCGGCGCAGGGCCTCACCCAGGTTGGTGGCGCCGCAGACGAAGGGCACCGTGAAGGGCTCCTTGTTGATGTGGTGGTCGTAGTCGGCCGGGGAGAGGACCTCGGACTCGTCGATGCAGTCGATCCCGAGCTGCTGCAGCACCTGGGCCTCGACGAAGTGCCCGATCCGGGCCTTGGCCATCACTGGGATCGAGACCGCGTCGATGATCGCGCTGATCAGGTCCGGGTCGGACATCCGGGCGACACCGCCCTGGGCCCGGATGTCGGCTGGTACCCGCTCCAGCGCCATCACGGCGACGGCCCCGGCCTGCTCGGCGGTCACGGCCTGCTCCGGGGTGACGACGTCCATGATCACGCCACCGGCCAGCTGCTGGGCCCAGGCGGCCTTCGAGGGGCTGGTCGACGAGGTCTCGGCTTCAGTGCTGTGCTCACTCATGCAGACGATCCTGGCGACTGTCGTGGTCTAGCCTTTAGTCCACACGTGACCGATTCTCTTGGACCACAAGGTGGGCTCTCATGTCATCGACCAGCGCTGTGCCCCCGGTCGGAGCCGCAGCTGCCGGCCGTACGCTGCCGCAGCGGATCGCCGCTGACATCCACCTCCGGATCACCACCGGAGTCCTGCAGCCAGGTGACCGGCTGCCCGCCACCCGCCAGCTCGCGACCGAGCTGGGGGTCTCCCGGGGCAGCGTCGTGACCGCCTATGAGCAGCTGACCGGAGAGGGGTACCTGGTCACCACCCCGGGTGGGACCAGGGTCGACCCGGTCCTGCCCCGCCCAGCGGTACGAGCGGAGCCCGCTCCCCGGCCCCCCGTGGCCACCCCGGCGCCGACAGCGCTGCGCCCCGGGGCCCTGGACCCGTCGCTGGTCACCTCGGCGCTGTGGCGGGCGGCCTGGCGGGCGGCCGCCGCGAACCCCCGCCCCCACCCGCCGGAAGGCTCGGAGGAGCTGCGCTGCCTGCTGGCCGAGCACGTCCGCCGGACCCGGCGGCTGGCCATCGACGCCGACCGGATCCTGGTCACAGCCGGCGCGCGGGACGGGCTGAGGCTCGTGCTGTCCGCCCTGCCGGAGCCGGGCGAGATCGGGGTTGAGGAGCCCGGCTACCCCTCGCTGCGCTCGGTTCCCCGGCTGCTGGGGTGGCGTGCGGTGCCGCTGGCCATGGACGCCGAGGGAGTCCGGCCGGAGGCGCTCGGTCCGGTGCGGGCGGCGCTGGTCACCCCCAACCACCAGTTCCCTGGTGGTGGCCGGATGCCTGCGGTCCGCCGCCACGCCCTGCTGCAGGCGGCCGGGACCACCACCTTGCTGATCGAGGACGACTTCAGCGCCGACCTCCACGAGGCCCCCTCGCCGCTTCTCGCCGCCCGCAGCGACGGCCCGGTGGCGCTGCTGGGGTCCTTCTCTGCCACCCTCACCCCGGCACTGGGCCTGGGCTGGGTGGTGGTGCCGCCGGGGATGGTGGACGAGGTCGCGCAGCGCTGCGTTCCGGTGTCGGGGATCGTGCAGGACGCGATGACCCGGTTCATCCAGGGCGACGGGCTGCGTCGGCACGCCACCCGGGCCCGCCGCCTGGAGAGGCAGCGCCGGGCCGTCTTCCGGGAGGTCTTCGGAGACGACCGCCCGACCGGAGGCCTGCACGCGGTGCTGCCCCTGCGGCCCGGAACCGATGAGGACCGCGTGGTGCAGCGAGCCCGGGCGGCGGGCCTCGGCGTGGAGGGGCTGCGCTCGTACTGGTCGGTGGCCAGCCCCGGCTGCCAGGCCGGGATCGTGCTGGGCCTGGGCAGCCACAGCCCCGACCGGCTCCGCGAGCCGCTCCAGACCTTGCGAGCGGTCCTGGGCCCAGCTCTGATCGGCCCTTGACAAGGGCACCGGCGCGTCCCCCTAGATCGGGGCCCGGTGCATCGTGGCGGGCTTTGGGCAGCGTCTCACCGCTGAGAGCCACGACTGGCCCTGGTACTGGTCTTGGTGCTGAAGGTGGTGGTTGGCACCGGGTCCCAGAGCTCGACGGGCCGCGTGACCTTTTGGGCTGTGACAGGCGCGGTCTGCTTCGTCTTGCCGCTGCTTTGCGACCGCTGCTTCAAGCAGCGCGATACCAGCTCCGCGCCGGCTCCTCCGTGCCGCGTCGAGGCAGAAGCCGAACCGTCGTCGGTCAGGCCCGCTCGCTCACCAGGCCCACCACAGCGCAGGCCACGATTATCACCACAGCCACCGTCAGCAGGACCCCGGAGATCATCGTCGTCATCATGCTCTCAGCCTGCTGCACGTAGCCCAGCGGCACATCGGCCGCCGGTCGGATCTGACCCCGGCTCCGGCTCCCAGACCCTTCGGGGCCCACGTGGGGGTCCCCCTGAGCGGGTGCCCTTGGGCGTACGCCGACCGGAGCCTGCTAGTTTTTGGCTATGATTTCAAAAACTGGCTCCCGGCTGGCGGAGGTTCTCTGCGGGGCGCCCTTCGCTGAGCACCACAGCGGGATCGTGGCGGCCGGACCGGCCGCGGTGTGGGACGCCCTGCAGGGACTGCGCTGGACCGACCTGCGGATCGGCCAGGCCCTGACCTGGCTGCGCGGGCTGGCCGGGACCAGCCCGGCGCCAATCCTGCAGGTGTTCGTCAAGCATGCCGGCGCGACTCTGGTGGCGGAACCACCGTGGCGGGTGCTGGTCGCTATGGTCGGGCAGCCCTGGTCGCCGGTACCCCGCTCGATCCCGGTCCGCTCACTGGACCAGGTCCGGGACTTCTCAGAGCCCGGCTGGCTGGCGTACGGGATGGAGTGGCGGCTGCACGACCTCGGCGAGGGACGGACCCTGGTCGAGACCTGGACCTGCTGCCGCCCCACCGACGCGCGGGCGCACCGGCTCTTCCGGCTCTACTGGCTGCTGATCCGAGGCGGCAGCGGCCTGATCCGCCGCGACATGATCGCCGCCATCCAGCGCCGCTGCGCCGAACCGAGTCCGGGCTAGTGCTCCTGCGCGGCCTGACCGGGTCAGCGGGTGCCGGTCCCGCGCTCGGCTCCGCGAGCCCCTGGGTTAGTCGTCGGGGGGCTGTCGGAGGGCTGTGCGGCCGACGGCTCCTCGCTGTCAGCCTCACCCGCCTCTGGGCCGGCGGGCTCCGGGGTGAGCCTCGGGTTCGGACCCGGACGGTGGCGCAGCAGCCAGACGAAGAGCAGCAGCCCGGCGACGAAGACGACCGCCGAGGTGTAGTTGTTGAGCCGGAAGCCGCCGATCTGGGTGACGGTGTCGATCCGTAGTGCCTCGATGAAGAAGCGCCCCAGGGTGTAGCCGACGATGTACAGCGCAAACAGCTTTCCCCGTCCGAGCGCGAACCGCCGCTCGAGGAGCAGCAGGGCGCCGGCGACCAGGAAGGTCCACAGCAGCTCGTACAGGAAGGTTGGGTGGTAGGTGGCGTACTGCTCGTAGCCGGGAATCCGGTGCCAGGGGTCGATGGCCAGCGCCCAGGGCAGCTCGGTCGGGCGCCCGTACAGCTCCTGGTTGAACCAGTTGCCGAGCCGTCCGACGCCCTGCGCCAGCAGCAGGCCCGGCGCGATGCAGTCGGCGACGGCAGCGAACGAGACCCCGGCCTTGCGAGACCGCCACCAGGCTGCGGCTGCGCCAACCGCGACCGCGCCCCAGATCCCCAGGCCGCCCTGCCAGACGTAGAAGATGTGGTACCAGGGCCAGGGCGCGTCCTGGCCGAAGTAGAGGTGGGAGTCGGTGACCACGTGGTACGCGCGGGCGCCCAGGATCCCGAGCAGCACCGCCCACATCAAGATCCCCTCCAGGACCTCCCCGTCTCCCCCCAGCGCCTTCCAGCGCCGGGCGGTGAGCCACCAGCCGATAATGATCCCGCTCAGGATCGCCAGCGCGTACGCCCGGACCGGGACCGGCCCGAGGTACCAGACGCTTTCGGAAGGGCTCGGGATCACCAGCGGCAGCAGACCGGTCATACCAGCCGCTCCACCAGTGCAGTCGGGGTGCCGGTGGTGAGGTCAAAGGGCTGACCGTTCACGGTGACCGTCGGGGTCCCCTCGGTGACCGGACCACCGTTCGTGACAGCCTTGAAGATCCCGTCCACCCAGGCCAGGTGCGGCTTGTCCGTGACGCAGGCCTCGTACCCCTCGGGCAGGGTCGGGCGCAGCTGCCGGGACAGCCCCAGCAGCTGCTCGTCGGACCACTTTGCCTGCTGGTTTCGGAACACGGCGTCGTGCAGCTCGCGACCGAAGCCGGGGTCGCGCTCGGCGGCGCAGGCGAAGGCGTTGGACGCTGACTTGCTCCCCGCCGAGAGGAAGCCGAGCGGCCAGTACTCGACGGCCACCCGGCCGCTGTCGGTCAGCTGGTTCAGGGTCGGACCGTACGCCGACTCGAAGGTCTGGCAGTGCCCGCAGTGGAAGTCGAGGTAGACCGCGACCACGTTGGGGGCCTCGGCCGAGCCGATCCGGACCCCCTGGCCCGGCTGGATGGTGACCGGGGCAAAGCCGACTGCCGGCTGAGTGCTGCCCGGGCTCGCGGACCCCGCCGCGGCCGATGAGGCTGTGCCGGCCGCGGACGGCACGGCGCTCGGGATGGCGCGGTTGCTGCGCCACCAGCCGTACCCGGCGATCGTGGCCACCAGAGCCAGCAGCAGCAGACCGGCGCCGATCCCCAGAGCCCGGCGCCTGCGGTTCTGGGCCGCTACCGCGGCCTCCCGCTCGGCCAGCTGCTGGGCCCGGGACAGCCGCGGCCGGGCTGGCTCGGCCGTGGCGGGCCGGCGGGAGCCTGACCGGTTCGAGGACTTCTTCTTCGCCATCGCGACTCCTAGTCGTGCCGTGAGATCGAGGTGTCCAGGCCATCCCCCCAGTACGAGGCTGAGCTCGCCGCTGCCAGCCTCATCGCGCCCTCACGCCCCGGGCCAGGTCCGCCACCAGCTCCCGCAGCGCCCGGGTGTCGGTCGGGGTCTGCTGCTGGTCCGCAGCGATCAGGGTCTTCACCAGGGCCGAGCCGACGATCACACCGTCGGCGTGGCGGGCCAGGGTGGCTGCCTGCTCCCCGTTCGACACCCCGAGCCCAACGCCGACCGGGACTCCCGGCCCCAGCTCACGGACCCGCGACACCAGGCGGGGGGCCGCGTCCGAGACCTGGTCGCGGGTCCCGGTGACGCCCATCACCGCGGTGGCGTAGACGAAGCCCCGGCACTGGGCGACCGTGGCCTGGACCCGCTCATCGGTCGACGACGGCGCTACCAGGAAGACCCGGTCCAGCTGGTAGCGGTCCGAGGCCGCGATCCACTCCTCGGCCTCGTCCGGCGTCAGGTCCGGGGTGATCAGGCCGGCCCCGCCGGCGGCGGCGAGGTCCCGGGCGAAGCGGTCCACCCCGTACCGCTCGACCAGGTTCCAGTAGGTCATCGTCAGCGGCAGGGTCCCGGTCGCGGCCACCTGCTCCACGGCCGAGAAGAGGTCCCGGGTCCGGACCCCGCGGTCCAGTGCCGCGGTGCCGGCGTGCTGGATCGCGACGCCGTCCATGACCGGGTCGGAGTAGGGCAGCCCGATCTCCAGCAGGTCGCAGCCGGTGCCGTCGACTCCCTCGGTGGCGGCCCGCATCGCCGCGATCGAGGCCGCGACGTCGGGGAAGCCGACCGGCAGGTAGCCGACCAGTACCGACCGGTCTTCCTCGACCGCCCGCTGGAAGACCTGGCCGCTGCGGCCGAGCCTGGTCTGGTCGTACCCGCTCATGCCATCGCCCCTGTGGTCTCGTCGGCGGTCCCGTCCAGCCCGAACCAGGAGACCGCCGTGTCGACGTCCTTGTCTCCGCGGCCCGACAGGCAGACCACCAGCAGCGGGCTGGCGCCGGGCTGCTCCTGGGCCATCCGCTGCCCGACCCGGACCGCCCCGGCGACCGCGTGGGCCGACTCTATCGCCGGCATGATCCCCTCGGTCTGGCTCAGCAGCCGGAACGCGGCCATCGCCTCGGCGTCAGTCACCGGCTCGTACTGGGCCCGGCCGGTCTCAGCCAGCCAGGCGTGCTCCGGCCCCACCCCGGGGTAGTCGAGCCCGGCCGAGACCGAGTGCGACTCCTTGGTCTGGCCGTCCTCGTCCTGGAGCACGAAGGTCCGCATCCCGTGCAGCACCCCGATCTCACCGGCCGCGATGGTGGCCGCGTGCCGGCCGGTCTCCACTCCCTCGCCGCCGGCCTCGAAGCCGAGCAGCGCCACCTCTGGGTCGTCGATGAAGCCGCTGAACATGCCCATCGCGTTTGACCCGCCGCCGACGCAGGCCAGCACCGCGTCCGGCAGCCGGCCGTAGCGCTGCAGCACCTGCTCGCGGGTCTCAGCCGAGATCACCGACTGGAAGTCGCGGACGATCTCGGGAAACGGGTGCGGCCCGCCGACCGAGCCGATCAGGTAGTGGGTGTGGTCGACGCTCGCCACCCAGTCCCGCAGCGCCTCGTTCATGGCGTCCTTGAGGGTCCGCGAGCCGGACCCGACCGCGACCACCCTGGCACCCAGCAGCTGCATCCGGGCCACGTTCAGGGCCTGCCGCTCGGTGTCGACCTGCCCCATGTAGACCACGCACTCCAGGCCCAGCAGGGCCGCCGCGGTCGCGGTCGCTACCCCGTGCTGGCCAGCCCCGGTCTCGGCGATCAGGCGGCGCTTGCCCATCCGCTGCGCCAGCAGCGCCTGCCCCAGCACGTTGTTGATCTTGTGGGAGCCGGTGTGGTTGAGGTCCTCCCGCTTCAGCAGCACCCTCGCCCGGCCGCAGTGGCGCGAGAACCGCGGCGCCTCGGTCAGCGACGACGGGCGCCCGGCGTAGTCGGTGAGGAGCCCGGCCAGCTCGGAGGCGAAGGCCGGGTCGGCGCTCGCCGCCCGGTACTCGCGCTCGAGCTGGTCCAGCGCAGCGAACAAGGCCTCCGGGACGAACTTGCCACCGAAGCGGGCGAAGTGGCCCCGGGGATCGGGCAGGCGCGGCATACGGTCCTTTCGGGAAGGGGCTACCCGAGCCTACCGGCCTCCAGCAGCCGGACTACGGCCTGACTCGGGTCGTGGTCACGGACCAGGGCCTCCCCTACCAGCACCGCGTCGGCGCCGGCCTGGGCCGCGGCCCGGGCGTCGTCGGGCGTCCCGATCCCGGACTCGGCTACCCGCACCGCCGCCGGCCCGATGCTGGCGGCCACCCGGCCGAAGGTGGCCGGGTTCACCTCCAGGGTGCGCAGGTCCCGGTTGTTCACGCCCACCAGGCGCGCCCCGCAGCCTAGGGCCCGGCGGGCCTCGGTCTCGGAGTGCACCTCCACCAGGGCGGTCATCCCGAGCTCGGTCACCAGGTGGTGCAGGGCGGGCAGCCGCTCGTCATCCAGTGCGGCCACGATCAGCAGCACCAGGTCGGCGCCATGGGCGCGGGCCTCCCAGACCTGGTACTCCTCAACGACGAAGTCCTTGCGCAGCACCGGGATCCCCACCCGGGCCCGGACCGCGTCCAGGTCGGCCAGGCAGCCGCCGAAGCGGCGCTGCTCGGTCAGCACCGAGATCGCGGCGGCACCTCCGGCCTGGTACGCGGCGGCCAGCTCGGCCGGCTCGGGGATCTCCGCGAGGGGTCCCTTCGACGGCGAGGCCCGCTTCACCTCGGCGATCACCGACAGCCCGGGGGCCTGCAGCACCGGCAGCGGGTCGAGGGGGGGTGCGGCCGCGCTCGCCTGACGGCGCAGCTGGGGCAGCGGGAGCCGTGCCTGGCGCTGCTCCAGGTCGGCGCGCACGCCGGCGATGATGCTGTCGAGTACGGTCTGGGTCACGTGTCCTCCTCAGGCGGTGGGCTGGCCCAGGTCAGACCCGGCGCAGCCGGTCAGCGCTGCGGACCGCTCGGACCACGGCGGCCGCCTTGCTGACCGTCTCAGTGTCCTCGCTGGCCGGGTCCGAGTCCGCGACCACCCCGGCCCCGGCCTGGACGTACGCCACGTGGTCCTTGATCAGGGCGGTCCGGATCGCGATCGCCGTGTCGGCGTTGCCGGCCAGGTCGAGGTAGCCGACGGCACCGCCGTACACCCCGCGCCGGGTCTGCTCCACCTGGTCGATGATCTGGAGCGCCCGCACCTTGGGCGCCCCCGACAGGGTCCCCGCGGGGAAGCCCGCCAGGGTTGCCTCCAGCGCGCTGCGCCCCGGTGCCAGCCGTCCTGCGACCTCGGCCTCCAGGTGCATCACGTGCGAGTAGCGGCGCACCCGCATGAACTCGCGGACGGTGACCGTGCCGGGAACGCTCACCCGGCCGACGTCGTTGCGGCCCAGGTCCACCAGCATCAGGTGCTCGGCCGCCTCCTTCTCGTCGGCCAGCAGCTCGGCCTCCAGCGCCGCGTCCTGCTCCAGGGTCTCCCCGCGCGGGCGGGTGCCGGCGATGGGGTGGATCACGACCTCCTGGTCACGCACCGTCACCAGCGCCTCCGGGCTGGCGCCGACGACCGAGAAGCCGTCGAGCCGGAGCAGGAACATGTACGGGGAGGGGTTCCCCCGGCGCAGCACCCGGTACACGTCCAGCGGGTCGGCCTCGGTGGGGACCTCGAAGCGCTGGCTGGGCACCACCTGGAAGACCTCACCGGCCTGGACCTCGGCGATGCAGTCGCGCACCACCTGCTGGAACTCGTCGCTGCTGCGCTGGCGCACCAGCTCTGGCTCCTGGGCGTCGGTGACCTCGGCGAGCAGGGGCGGCGCCGGCTCGGCCAGGGCCGCCAGCAGCCCCTCGACCCGGGACACCGCGTCGGCGTACGCCTGCTCCAGCCGCTCGCCGGTGGCGTCGAAGTTGACCGCGTTCGCGATCAGCCAGACCTCGCCGGTGTGGTGGTCGAGGGCTGCCAGCTCGCCGACCAGGAGCATCGTCAGCTCGGGGACCTGCAGGTCGTCGGTGCAGCTGTCAGGCAGCCGCTCCAGGCGCCGGACCAGGTCGTAGCCGAGGTAGCCGACGAAGCCGGAGGCCAGTGGGGGCAGCTGCGGCTCCGGGTCGGTGTGGAGCAGGGCCAGGGCCGTGTCGAGCGCCTGCAGCGGGTCGGCCACCTCGGGCAGCCCGGCCAGCGGGCGCCCGGTCCAGACCGCCTGCCCCTGCCGCTCCGAGAGGGTCGCCAGGGCCCGGACCCCGATGAACGACCACCGGCTCTGCACCCCACCGGCTGCCGACTCCAGCAAGAAGGTGCCGGGCCGGGTCTGGCAGAGGTGGTGGTACAGCCCGACCGCGGTCAGCCCGTCGGCCTGGAGCCGGGCCCGGACCGAGACCACCCGGGCCCCGGCCGCAGCGGCGGCGCGGAAGCCCGCCAGGTCGGGGACGATCTCAGGCATCCGGTCCCTCCTCGTCGAGGAGCAGCTCCCCGGCGTCGAAGCAGGTCGGCTGGTTGGTGTGGCAGGCCGGGCCGACCTGGTCCACCTGGAGCAGGATGGTGTCGGCGTCACAGTCCAGCCGGACCCGGCGTACGTGCTGGGTGTGGCCCGAGGTGGCGCCCTTCACCCAGTACTCCCCCCGCGACCGGGACCAGTACGTGGCCTGGCGGGTCTCGATGGTCCGGGCCAGCGCCTCGTCATCCATCCATGCCAGCATCAGCACCGCGCCGGTCGTGGCGTCCTGAGCGATCGCGGGACGCAGCGCCCCTGGGGTCCGCGGGTCAGCCATGCCGGCCATTGTGGCCTACCGGGTCAGGTCAGCCAGAGCAGCGTCCATCTGAGACCGGCTGAGCAGCCCCACCCGGACCGTCTGGATCGTCTGGTCAGCGCCGATGAAGTAGTGGGTGGGCACTCCGGAGACCTGGTAGCGGGCGGCGACCCGACGTTGCGGGTCGGGTACCTGGGTCATGGTCAGCCCGAGCCGCGAGGCGTAGTCGCGCACGGTGGCCGGGTCGTCACCGGCGAAGACCATCACGGTCACAACCCCCTGGTCGCGGGCCGCGCTGGCGGCCTGCTCCAGGTCGGCAGCCTCGCTGCGGCACTCAGCGCACCAGGTGGCCCCGAAGGTCAGCCACACCGGCTTGCCCCGCAGGGCGGCCAGGGAGACCGCGGTTCCGTCGACCGACGAAGCCTCGAACGACGGTGCTGGCTGGCCGGCCCGGGCCACGGGTGCCGCCGACGGGACTGCCGCTGGGGAGGTGTCCCGCACCAGCCACCAGGCGGCGGTGAGCACCACCACCAGGGTGACGACCACCCCGACCACCAGCGCCGGGCTCGTCCGGGAACGCTGCTCGGTCATCAGGCGTACGAGTGGAGCCCGCCGAAGAACAGGTTCCCGAAGTAGGTGAACAGCACCGCCGCGAAGCCGAGCACCAGCAGCCAGGCGGCCCGCCTGCCCCGCCAGCTGCCGACCACCCGGGCGTGCAGGTAGCCGCCGTACACCAGCCAGGTCACCAGCGCCGCGGTCTCCTTCGGGTCCCAGCTCCAGTACGAGCCCCAGGCGATGTCCGCCCAGATCGCACCGAGCACGATCATGATCGTCAGCAGCGGGAAGGTCAGCACCGTGGCCCGGTAGCCGACCTCCTCCAGCAGGTCCTCCGACGGGATGAACCGCCACCGCAGGTACGGCTTGAGCAGGTACAGCACGGCCGCTCCGCAGGCCACCCCGGCCGCCCCGTAGCCCAGCACCGCGGTCACCACGTGCAGGGTCAGCAGCAGGTGGTTCTGCAGCGCCGGCACCAGCGGCACCGCCTCGGCACCGACGGTGTCGGCGTAGAGCAGCATGGCCAGCACCACCGGCAGCACGGCCATCCCCAGCGCGGCCACCCGGTAGCGGTGCTCGAACCAGATCTGGGCCACCAGGACCCCCCAGGCGAAGGCCACCGCGAACTCGTACTGGTTGGCGAAGGGGGCGTGGCCGGTGTGCACCACCCGGGCCACCAGCCCGGCGGTCAGCACCAGCGCGGCAGCCCGTAGCAGCCAGACCCCGTACCGGCCGACCCCCCGCACCCGGGCCGGCCCCGCGGCGGCTGACGCGGGCGCCGAGGCACCAGGACCGCCGGCCCCCACCAGGGCCTTCTGGCGGGCCGGGGCCCGGCGCCCAGAGCTCTGGGTGAACAGGACCAGGACCTGGACCAGCAGAGCCAGGCCGACCAGGATCGTGGTGGCGAGAACGCACAGCCTCGACAGCTCAAGCATCGGGAGTCTCCTTCGACAGCGATGTGACCAGCCCGTGCACCTGACGGGCGAAGACCGTGTCCTGACGGTCCGGGGAGGCGACCCGCAGCACGGCCTGGCCGCTCTGGTCGCGGACCTGCACCCAGAGCCGACGGTGACGGAAGAACAAGGTCAGGACCATCCCGACCACGATCAGCCCCGAGCCGATCCACACCAGCAGCGCACCCGGGTCACGGGCCACGATCAGGCCGGTGAACTGCTGCTCGCGCTCGAAGGTGAACCTCAGGTCGCCGAGGACCACCTCCTTGCCCGGGCTGAGCACCTGGGACCCGAGCGGCTGGCGCTGGCCCTCCCCGTACAGCTGGACAGCCACCTGGCCAGGCTTGATGTCGGTGCTCTGGGCGCCGGAGGCGGCCCCGATCACGTACATCTCGATGCCCTGCTCGGCCAGCACCACCCGGCCGTACACGTTCTGGCCGTCATTGCTGGTCCACTGCAGCGGCACCCCGCCCGAGTAGACAGTCCTGCCTCCGGCATCGCGGACGGTCACCACCGCGGCGGTCCCGTACGCGGCCTGGTAGAAGGCCACCCCGCGGTAGCGCAGCGGCTGGTTGACCCGGACCGTCTGGCGTGCCACCTCGGCTCCGTCCTGGTACAGCACCAGCTCAGAGGCGTAGTCGCGGGGACGGCCCTGGTCGTCGTGGCTGGCGCTGAAGGCAGTCGCCGCCACTGCCAGCCCGGTCTGGTGGCCGACCTCGCGGCGGCTGCCCACGGTGACGCTGAAGTCCTTGTCCGAGAAGCCGGCCAGCGACGAGACCAGCACCCCGACCAGGATCACGACGAAGGCCACGTGGGCGACTGCGGTTCCGAACGGCATCCAGCGGAACCGGTCGGCGTACCAGCCGTCACCGTGCCCGTTCGGCAGCACCCGGTAGCCGGCCTTCCGGAGCCGCTCGGCGACCAGGTCCAAGGCCTCGTCGACGGGCTGGGCCAGGGTCGCCTGGCAGTGGAGCCGGGAGTGCTCGAAGAACCGGTCCTGGACGTGGACGTGCGGACGGGTGGCCGCCTGCCACAGCCTGGGCAGCCGGTGGCTGGTGCAGGCGATGATGCTCACCGCCAGCGCGATCGTGGTGGCCCGGAACCAGACCGTCGAGAAGACGTGGAACAGCCCGAGGGCCGACAGCACGGGGGTCCACCCGTCATAGGTCTGCTGCACGGTCCGCAGCCAGCCCTGGTACGACTCCGGGTTGCCCAGGACCTCGTCGGGGGCCTGCTGGATCAGCACGCCGAGCAGAGACATCAGCCCCATCGCCAGGATCAGCAGCAGACCGACCTTCTTGGAGTAGCAGAAGGCGTAGACCCAGGCGCCGACCTCGCGCAGCGAGACGTCACGGACCTCGCCCTCACTGTCCTCGGCCGGGGCAAGGTCCGTACGGTCGGCGGTGTCGGTGCTCATCGACTCAACTCCTGCTGGCAGACGGGCTGGCGGGTGCGGACGGGCCGAGGCCGAGGCGGCTGAGGTGTCCCCTCACCGTCTGAGCCATGTCGGAGCCCGGGTCAAGCTCGACCACCCGGTTCCAGCACCGCTCGACCGCTGGCATGTCGGGCGGGTTCTGACCGAGGTAGGCAAAGCCGAGGTTGTACCAGGCCTCGGTCTGGCGGGGGTCGATCCGGGTGACCTCGGTCCACTGGGTGATCGCCTCGGCGACATCGTCCAGGTTGTACAGGTCGACTCCCAGCGCCAGCCGGGCGTCGACATGGCCCGGCGCCACCTCGACCGCCCGGCTGTGCCACTGCTTGGCCTCCTGCGGCTGGCGGGCCCGCGAGTACAGGTCACCCAGCGCGTTCATCGACTCCGCGTCCCTCGGGTTGGCCTGCACCTTGGCGGTCAGCTCGGCCACCTTGGCCTGGTCCAGCTGGGGCGTTGAGGCGGCCGCGGTCGGCACTCCGCCGGCAGGCGCTCCGCTGGCGCCTACCGCGGGGTGCCCGGCGGGGAGCCCTTGCTGGGAGCTCTGGGACTGCTGGATCGTCACCACCGCCACGGCAGTCAGGACTGCCACGGCCAGCAGCACCACCGGCGAGCGGAGCAGGGCAGCCAGCCGACCTGACCGGGACTCGCTGCTGCGGGCCGAGCGCGGCCGCCCGGGGCGGCTGCGGCCTGGGTGGCGCTGGAAGACGGGGCCGTCGGAGTCGTCGTCAAGGACTCCCTCGAAAGGGTCACCCTCTGGCTCGTCGCCCGACTGGTCCTTCAACGGTCCGGGTCGCTGGTCCGGCTCCGCGCCAGTGCCGACCAGCACCCGCTCCGGCTCCGCGGACCCCTCACCGGTGGTCTCAGCCTCGTCCGGGCCGAGCTCCTCGCCTCTCCTGCGCTCCGGGCGCTCCACCCCGGCCGCGTCCAGCGATGGCGGGTCGCGCAGCGGCAGCGGAACCGAGGCCACGGCCTCGCTGCTGCGCAGCCGCGCCACGGCCTCCTGCACCTCCTCCGCGGTGGCGTCGGACGGCAGACCGAGCCTGCTCAGCGCCGCCTGCAGGTCCCGGTTGGCGGACTGGGTCGCGACCAGGCTGCGGCGCGCCATCCGACGCCGGCGGGAGGTGTGGCTCATGACTACCTCGGCTGCGAGCTCATCGGCTGCGGGTCACCGCGCAGGGCCAGCTGCCCACGCCGGGCCGAGTCAGTGACGTCGGCCAGCAGGGTCATCGTGTACTGCGGGGCGTGGAAGCCGCGGGAGTTCTCGCTCACCACGTAGTCCATCTGGAACTGCGCCCGGCGCTGGTAGGACTGGGCGATCGCGATCCGGTCGGCCGGGGTGCCATCGGTCTGGGCCTTCTTCAGGTCCTGGATCAACGCGTCCAGCGCGTCGAAGGCCTGGTTCTTGGTTCCCTCGTAGCGGGTCTGGATCTGCTCGACCCGGCCCTTCATCTCGGCCTCAGTGCTGCGGTGGCAGGTCAGGCAGGAGCGGTTGATCGTCTCCGAGGTCGCCATCGGGCTGCGCACCTGGTGGTCGGTGAACTTCGTGGCGCCCGAGCGCAGGTACGACATGTGGCAGTCGGCGCAGGTCACTCCGGCCCGGGCGTGCACACCCTGGCTGAAGGTCTCGAAGTCAGGGTGCTGGGCCTTCAGCGCCTTGGCCCCGGTGAGCGTGTGCTCGAAGTCGGTCCAGCCTTCCTCGTCGTAGTACTTCACCGCGTCGAGTGCTGTCAGACCGTACTTCCACGGGAAGGTCAGGGTCTTGCCCTCACCCTTGAAGTAGTACTCGATGTGGCACTGGGCGCAGACGTAGGTCCGCATCTCCTGCGGGGTCGCGTCACGGTTCACGTCGTAGCCGGGGTTGTTCTTCCAGGCCTTGAGCCCTTCCATCAGAGCCGGTCGGGTCACCCGCAGCTTCATGGTCTTCGGGTCGTGGCAGTCGATGCAGGCGACCGGGTGGCTGGCGTTGCTAGAGGCCTCGGCATAGGTCATCTTGTTCATCGCGTCGAAGCCGGCCGTGGTGCTGCCGTTGCCCAGCTTCTTCATCACACCCACCGTCGAGGCGTGGCAGTTGAGGCAGGCCCCAGGCTGCTTGAACTGGGTCACCCGCTTGGTCAGCTGCTGGTCGACCAGCATGTACTCGTGGCCGCGGGGCTCGCGGTAGTCGACGGCGAAGGCGTAGCCCTGCCATATGGTCACCAGGCGCGGGTCGGCCTCGATCTTCGAGTGCGCGGTCACCGTCCGCGGGTCGTCGGCGGTGGCCTGCCTCGGGACCTGGTCCTGGGGCGCCATCTCCGTCGTCTTCTTGTACGTCTCGTACTGCAGCGGGAAGTTCTGCCCCCAGACCGCTGGGTCGTCGGTGTCCTCGGTGAGCTCCACCACCCGGTACGGCTGGGTCGTACCCTCGCTCTTGCGCTGCATGATGTTGACCAGAAGGGCAGCGATCCCTGCCGTGACCACGGCTCCGGCCAGCATCGCCAAGGTGATCGGGAGGATCCAGCGTCGCCGGCCCTGCTTCACCGCCGAGCCCTTCTCGCCCTCGACGCCGTCGCCGCCGGGCCTGACCTCGGAGTCGCTCATCTCATCACCTCTTGTGTCCCACCTGGTCATGGCACTTGATGCAGCCCACCTGCTGGTCGTGGGGCCGGGTCTGGTTCAGGTCGGAGACGAACTGCTGGTGGCAGTGCAGGCAGGCCTGCTCGGTCACCTTGCGGTTGCTCTCGCGGATCTTGATGTTCTCGGGGTAGTCGCCGGTGGTGAACTTCAGTGAGTGCCAGAAGCCGTTCTCAGCCTTGGTGTAGTACTTGGCGACCACGCTGTCGTGGGGGGCGTGGCAGTCGTTGCACCCAGCCACGGCCTTGTGGCTGCCCTTGGACCACGAGTCGTACTGCTCGTTCATGGCGTGGCACTGGTTGCACGTCGCGGGGTCGTTGCCGAAGTAGCTCGGCCCCCCTGCGTAGACGAAGGTGAAGGCCCCAATGCCGATCGTCACCCCGATCAGGGCCGCCACGACCACCGGGAACAGAGCAGCCAGCTTCTGCAGCAGCCCCTGTGCTGCCCGGCTCGCCATCGCGCCCTCCCGATCGCAGACTCCTTACCGACACTGGGGATCTTGGTGCCCCAGAGGGCTCGGGCACAATCCATCCGGCGATAGGGTTTGGGTACAGCGAAGATAGAGGAGCTCAGAGCTGCGCCGGGCCACCCAGCCCGTTGCGTACGACGTAAGCGGCCGCCTGGATCCGGTTCTCGATCTTCAGCTTGTGCAAGACGTTGTGGACATGGGTCTTCACCGTGCCCTCGGTGATGTGCAGCCGGGCGCCGATCTCCTTGTTGCTCAGCCCCTGGGCCACCAGCCGCATGATCTCCCGCTCCCGGAAGCTGAGCTGCGGGCCGCCAGCCGGAGCCGGGTCCCGGTCGCGCTCTCGCAGCTCGGTGAGCATCCTGGTCACCAGAGCGGGAGCGACCGGGGTCTCGTGCCGCATCACCGCCCGCAGCGCCTCGAACAGCTGCTCTGGGGCCAGGTCCTTGAGCAGGTACCCGCTGACACCTGCCCGTACGGCGCGGTGAAAGTCGGCGTCATCGCAGGCCCCGGCCAGCACGACCACGTGGATCTCGGGGTAGCGCTCACGCAGGACCTGGGCCGCCTCAGCCCCGGCCAGCACCGGCAGAGCAGCATCGAGCACGACCAGGTCGGGTCTCAACCGGCCGGCCATCTTCACCGCGTCCGCGCCGTTGTCGGCCTCGCCAACCACCAGGAAGTCAGGCTGCAGCGCCAGCAGCCGGGCGACCGCCCGCCGCAGCAGCGTGGTCGGGTCAGCCAGCAGGACCCGGGTGGCCTCCCCGGCCCGAGGCCCGGAGGGGCTGCGCTCCGAGGAGACAACCCGCAGCTCGAGTCGACGGTCGGTCGAGGGCACCGGTGCACCTTTCTTGTGGGAACGACCCGAACAATAGCCCAGGCGCCCCGGGAGCGCGCCAGCACGCAGGAGGCGCCTCCCCCTGGCAGAACAGACCGGACCGCCGCCAGGGGTCAGCTCAGGCGGGTCAGGACCAGCTCCCGTACGGCTGCCGCGTCGGCCTGGCCCCGCATCTGCCTCATCACCCGTCCGATCAGGGCTCCGGCAGCCTGCACCTTGCCGTCGCGGACCTTCTGTGCCGCGTCCGGGTCGGCCGCGATCGCCGCGTCCACCGCCGCCTCCAGGGCACCGGTATCGGTGACCACGGCCAGGTCCCGGCCCTGGACCACGTCGGTCGGCTCTCCTTCTCCGGCCAGCACCCCGTCAATCACCTGGCGGGCCAGCGTGTCGTTGACAGTGCCGGCGTCCACCAGGGCCTGGACCGCCGCCACCTGGACTGGGGTCATCCCGACCTCGGCCAGCGGCACCTGGGCCTCGTTCGCCCGGCGGGCCAGCTCGGTCAGCCACCACTTGCGGGCGGCCTGCGGCGCAGCCCCGGCAGCCACCGTCTGCTCGATCAGGTCGAGCGCCTCGGCCGCCACGACATCACCCATCTCGCGCTCTGAGAAGCCCCACTGCTCACGCAGCCGCCGGGTCCGGGCCGCTGGCGGCTCGGGCAGGGTCTGGCGCAGCCGCTCCACCCACTCCCGGCTGGGGGCCACCGGCACCAGGTCCGGCTCAGGGAAGTAGCGGTAGTCCTCGGCCTGCTCCTTGGAGCGGCCTGGCGTGGTGAACCCGCCGTCCTCGTGCCAGTGGCGGGTCTCCTGCCGTACCGGCTGGCCGTCGGCCAGGAGGGCCGCCTGGCGGCAGATCTCGTACCGCAGCGCCCGCTCCACCGAGCGCAGCGAGTTCACGTTCTTGGTCTCGGTCCGGGTCCCGAGCTGGGTGCTCCCCCTCGGCATCAGCGAGACGTTGGCGTCGCAGCGCAGCGAGCCCTGCTCCATCCGGACGTCGGAGACCCCGAGTGCCCGCAGCATGTCGCGCAGGAAGGTCACGTACGCCCGGGCGACCTGCGGTGCCTGGGCCCCGGTCCCCAGAACCGGCTTGGTGACGATCTCGATCAGCGGCACCCCGGCCCGGTTGTAGTCCAGCAGCGAGTAGTCGGCACCGACGATCCGGCCCGTCGCCCCGCCGACGTGGAGCAGCTTGCCGGCGTCCTCCTCCATGTGGGCCCGCTCCACCGGCACCCGGTACGAGACCTGGCCGACCTCGACCTCGACCTCGCCGTCAAAGGCGATCGGCTCGTCGTACTGGCTGGTCTGGAAGTCCTTCGGCATGTCGGGGTAGAAGTAGTTCTTCCGCGCAAAGCGGCACCACTCGGCGATCTCGCAGCCCAGCGCCAGCCCGATCCGGACCGCCGACTCGACGGCCCGCTCGTTCACCACCGGCAGCGACCCCGGCAGGCCCAGGCAGACCGGGCAGGTCTGGGTGTTGGGCTCGGCACCGAAGGCGGTCGAGCAGCCGCAGAACATCTTCGACGCGGTGCTCAGCTCGACGTGCACCTCCAGCCCCAGCACCGGGTCGAAGCGCTCCACCGCCTCGTCGTAGTCCAGCAGCCGCTCGCTCATCGGGCGTCCTCCTTCAGGGCCAGGGAGCCGGGCAAGGGCGGTAGCCCGGCCAGGCTGGGCGGGAGGGCCGCTTCCAGAGCCGCTCCGACCCGGTACAGCCGGTCCTCGGCCAGGGCCGGCGCCATCACCTGGAAGCCGACCGGCAGCCCGTCCTCGGGGGCCAGGCCCACCGGGAACGAGGCCGCGCAGACCCCGGCCATGTTGGCCGGGATGGTGCACAGGTCCGCCTTGTACATGGCCAGCGGGTCGTCCACCCGCTCCCCCAGCCGGAAGGCGGTGGTCGGGGTGGCCGGCGAGACCAGCACGTCGACCCGCTCAAACCCCCGGGCGAAGTCCCGGGCGATCAGGGTGCGGACCTTCTGGGCCGAGCCGTAGTAGGCGTCGTAGTAGCCCGAGGAGAGGGCGTAGGTGCCCAGGATCACCCGCCGCTTCACCTCGTCACCGAAGCCCTGGCCGCGGGTCAGGCTCATCACCTCCTCCGCCGACCGGCTGCCGTCGTCGCCGCAGCGCAGCCCGTAGCGCATCGCGTCGAAGCGGGCCAGGTTGCTCGACACCTCGCTGGGCAGGATCAGGTAGTACGCGGGCAGGGCGTAGTCGAAGCTGGGGCAGGAGACCTCGACCACCTCGGCCCCGAGCTGCTGCAGCAGCTCGACGGCCGCGCCGAAGCGCTGCTCCACGCCAGGGGCGTAGCCCTCACCGCCGAGCTCGGTGACGATGCCGACCTTGAGCCCGCGGACGTCGCCGGTCCGGGCGGCCTCGACCACCTCCGGCAGCGGCGCACTGATCGAGGTCGAGTCGTGCGGGTCGTACCCGGCGATCACCTGGTGCAGCAGGGCGGCGTCGAGCACCGTACGGGCGCACGGGCCGGGTGTGTCCAGTGAGGACGCGGTAGCGACCAGGCCGTACCGGGAGACGGCGCCGTAGGTCGGCTTCACCCCGACCGTCGCGGTCAGCGCCGCCGGCTGCCGGATCGAGCCGCCGGTGTCGGAGCCGATCGTCAGCGGGGCCTCGTAGGCGACCAGGGCGGCTGAGGAGCCGCCGCCGGAGCCGCCCGGGACCCGGTCCAGGTCCCACGGGTTGCGGGTCGGGCCGTACGCGCTGTTCTCGGTCGAGCTGCCCATGGCGAACTCGTCGAGGTTGGTCTTGCCCAGGATCACCAGCCCGTGGTCCAGCAGCCGCTGGGCGACGGTCGAGCTGTACGGGGGCAGCCAGCCCTCCAGCATCCGCGAGCCGCAGGTGGTCGGCGCCCCCTGGTAGCAGAAGGCGTCCTTGAGCCCGACCGGGACCCCGGCCAGCGGCCCCAGCTCGGCCCCGGCGGCCCGCTGGTCGTCGATCTGGCGGGCGGTCGCCAGGGCCCGCTCGGCGTCCACGTGCAAGAAGGAGTGGACCTGCGGCTCCACCGCCTCGATCTGGTCCAGGTGGGCCTGCACCAGCTCGGTTGCCGACACGTCCTTCGCCGCCAGCCGGGCGGACATCTCGGCCGCGGTCCAGGTGATCATGCTCACGCCTGCTCCCCCAGGATCCTCGGGACCCGGAACCGGTCCTCGTCCACCTCGGGCGCCATCGCCAGCACCGCCTCCCGTGACAGCGACGGCTGCACCACGTCCTGGCGCATCACGTTGGTGAGCGGCAGCGCGTGCGAGGTCGGCGGGACGTCGGCCCCGGCGACCTCGGACACCCGGGCCACCGACTCCACGATCAGCTTCAGCTGCGGCGCGAGCCGCGCCCGCTCCTCCGGCGTCAGGTCGATCCGGGCCAGCCTGGCCAGCCGGCCGACATCGTCAGGGGTCAGCGCCACGAGTCCTCCTTCGTCGGGTCGACATGCTAGACGGTACGGACGGGTGCGCCGTGCCGTAGCGCAGGTCATCGACCCGGTGTGGTCGGAGGTCGGCCACAACCGAAGGCCTCGTCCCCGGACAGGCCCACCGCAACGGGCTGACGTCTACCGGCAGGCTTTCGAGCCGCACGTTCACGACCGGCGGGAAAACCGCTGGGCAGGGTCGCGGTCGCTGTGCCAGCATCAGGCCCCATGACCCTGGAGCAGATCTTTCCGCCCTTCGCCGTACGGATCAGCTGCGGCCCGGTGACCCTGCGGGCACTGCGGGAGCAGGACGCGGTACGGGTCGCCGAGCTGGCCCAGGCCGGGATCCACGCCCCGGACCAGCGGCCGTTCAACTTTGCCTGGAACCTGGTCGACAACCAGCCCTGGGAGTCGCTGCGGTTCTACTACCGGGCCTGGGCCGCCTGCTCGCCGCAGGACTGGAACCTGCTGCTGGCGGTGGAGCGGGACCACCAGATGGTGGGCTGCCAGGACCTCAAGGCGACCGACTTCGTGACCACCAGGGTGATCGAGACCGGCTCCTGGCTCGGGCTGGCCTACCAGGGCCAGGGCACGGGCACCCTGATGCGCCAGGCCGCGGTGGCCTTCGGCCTGGACCACCTCGGCGCGAGCGAGATGCGCTCAAAGGCCTGGTCAGACAACGCCCGCTCCCGCCGGGTCAGCGAGAAGACCGGCTACCAGCCGAACGGCTACCGGGTCCGGGCCCGAGACGGCCACCCGCACCGCCAGGACCAGTTCGTGGTCACCCCGCAGACCTTTGTCCGCCCGCCGTACCCGGTCGTGGTCAGCGGGCTCGCCGAGCTGCGGAACTTCCTCGGCCTGGGCCCCACCGACTGACCACCCGACGGTCTCTCCTGCACGACAGACCCGTCAGGTTCTAGGGCCTGCTGGCGCTGCCTCAGCTGTCGGCACCGGCTCCCGGCGCGCTCTCGTCACCGGTGGCGTCGCCTGGGACCTGCGAGGTCTGCGGCAGGGAGACCTGGACCACCGCGGCCGGAGTGACAGTTCCGTCCCAGCGCACCGCGGCCACGCGGACCTGGTACTCCGCGCCGGGGCGCAGCCCGGTCAGGACGGTGCTGGTCTGCTCGACCCGGACCCGATGCTGCCCCGACGGTGCGGTCGTGCTGGCCCAGGCCAGCACGTAGCCAGCCAGCTGCCCTTCCGGCGCCTGCCAGGAGACCCGCAGAGCACCCGCCGGCATCCGCGCGGTCGAGGCCACCAGCCCCGTCGGCGCCTCGCCCCCCGCTGCCGAGGCCGGGGTAGTGACGACGAGTAGGCAGCACAGAACACAGAGGAGCCCCACCACCCCAGTCCACGCCCGATGCACGATCCCTGCCCCCTTCGAGCCAACGACCCATGCCACTTGTGAGCGTCACCGTACGCCACCGGACCGGTCCCGTCTAGCCCCCGGCGGCGGCCGGGTCAGACCTGGCTCAGAAGAGTGAAGACGTAGTAGCCGACCCCGATCACGGCTCCCGCGGCGGCGGTGAAGAGCAGGATGGCCCACAGCCGCCACCACACCTTGAAGCGGGTGCTGGGAACGCCGGTCGGTCCCCACTCGCCGATCCGGGGCTGGGCGCGAGCCGGTGTCGACCCGTGCAGGTCGAGATCGGTGAAGACGCGGCGCGGCACGCCCCACAGTGTACGGGGCTACTCGGAGCGCACCAGGGCGGCGACGGCCTGCGGCCCGCCGCTCAGGAGCGCCTCGAAGCCGGCGGCGTCGAGGATCGGGCGGCGCAGCGCGACGGCCTTGTCGTACTTGGACCCGGCGTTGTCGCCGACCACGACGTAGTCGGTGCTCTTGGAGACCGAGCCTGCAGCCTTTCCGCCGCGGGCCACGACCGCGTCTCGGGCCGCGTCGCGCGAGTAGCCCGGCAGTGAGCCAGTCACCACCACGGTCAGCCCGGCCAAGGTCTGCTCCAGCTGCTCGGGCTCCGGCTCCGCGCCGGGCAGCATCGCCCCTGCCTGCTGCCACTTGCGGACGATCTCCAGGTGCCAGTCGACGGTGAACCACTCCCGGATCGAGGCCACCAGGGTCGGGCCGAGCCCCGGGACCTCGGCCAGCTCGGCCTCGGTCGCGGCTGCCAGCCGGTCGATGTCGCCGAAGACCGCCGCGACATCCGGAGCGACCCCCTTGCCGATGTGGCGGATCGACAGGGCGGTCAGGAAGCGGCTGAAGGGCCGGGTCTTGGCGGCCTCCAGCTCGGTCAGCAGGCGCCGGCCGTTGGCGGACAAGGACCCGGCCTTGGTCCGGAAGAAGTCACTGCGGAGCAGGTCGGCCTCGGTGAGGTTGAAGAGGTCGCCCTCGTCTCGGACCAGTCCCGCCGACAGCAGCGCCTGCGCGGCCTTCCAGCCGAGGACCTCGATGTCGAGGGCCTGCCGGGAGGCCAGGTGGAACAGCCGCTCCACGAGCTGGGCCGGGCAGGAGCGCTGGTTCGGGCAGCGCAGGTCGGCGTCGCCCTCCTTCTCGTACGCGAGCTCGGTGCCGCAGGCCGGGCACTCGGTCGGCATCACGAACTCCCGCTCGGTGCCGTCGCGCAGCGCTGCCACCGGGCCCAGCACCTCGGGGATCACGTCCCCGGCCTTGCGCAGCACCACGGTGTCGCCGATCAGCACCCCCTTGCGGCGGACCTCCGCGGCGTTGTGCAAGGTCGCCTGGGCGACGGTGCTGCCAGCCACCAGGACCGGCTCCATCACCGCGTACGGGGTGACCCGCCCGGTCCGGCCGACGTTGACCTGGATGTCGAGCAGCGTCGTGGTGACCTCGACCGGCGGGTACTTGTAGGCGACCGCCCAGCGTGGCGCCCGGGAGGTCGACCCCAGCCGCTGCTGCAGCCGCCGGTCGTCGATCTTGACGACCACCCCGTCCATCTCGTGGGCGAAGGCCTGGCGGCGCTGGCCCACCTGCTCAATGAACTGCCAGACCTCGCCGATGGTGGCGCAGGTCCGGGCCTCGGTGCTGGTCGGCAGGCCCCAGCCGGCCAGCAGCTGGTAGACCTCGCTGAGCCGGTCCACCTCGACCCCGGTGGCCTCGCCCAGCCCGTGGCAGAGGAAGGACAGCGGACGGGTGGCAGTGACTCGAGGGTCCTTCTGACGCAGCGACCCGGCCGCGGCGTTGCGGGGGTTGGCGAACGGGGCCTTGCCCTGCTCCACCAGGGACGCGTTCAGGTCGGCGAAGCTCTGCACCGGGAGGAAGACCTCCCCACGGACCTCAAGCAGCTCAGGCACCTCGCCGTCGAGCTGCTGCGGGATCGCCGCAATCGTCCGGGCGTTCGCGGTGACGTCCTCGCCGGTACGGCCGTCGCCGCGGGTCGCGGCCCGCACCAGCCAGCCCTGCTCGTAGACCAGGTCCAGCGCCAGCCCGTCGATCTTGAGCTCGCACAGCAGCGGCGAGCCCGCCACCGCCTCGGCTTCGGCCTCGCGGGTGGCCCGGGCGTACCAGGCCTCCAGCTCGGCCTGGTCGAAGACGTTGTCGAGGCTCATCATCGGCTGCAGGTGAGTGACGGGGGCAAAGCTGGCTGAGGGCGCCCCACCGACCTGCTGGGTCGGCGAGTCCGGGGTCCGCAGCCCGGGGTACTGCTCCTCCAGCGCCTCCAGCTCGCGCATCAGCGCGTCGAAGTCCCCGTCCGAGACCGTCGGCTGGTCGAGCACGTAGTAGCGCCAGCGGTGGTCGACGATCTGGTCGGCCAGCTCCTTGTGACGCTCCCGCGCCGGTGCGGGCAGGTCGGTGGTGGCGACGACGGTGGGATCTGTGGTCACGGGCACATCTAAGCAGTGTCCAGAGCCCGCTCAGCCGGCCAGGGAGTCCGTGACGGTCCTGGCGGCCTGTCGCAGGACCTGGGCCACCGCCTGGGCGTCGGGCACGCTGAAGCCTGCCAGCCCGCAGGCGGGGGTCAGCCAGAGCCGCCCCAGCAGCCGCTCGCCGAGCTCCAGCGGCCGAAGCCAGGCCAGGGTCCTGGCGGTCACCTCGGCCACGCTCGGAACGGCTGCCCCCGGGCCGGTGGGGACGATCCCCAGCCACAGCGAGCCGCCGCGGTCCAGGTGCTCGCCGACCTCGGTGCGGGTCTGGGAGCCGGCCAGCGCGGCGTCCAGGGCGACCGTCGCCACCCGGCACTGCGACAGCAGCCCGACCGGGACCGGGGCGCAGCTGTGCACCACGAGCTCGGGGCGCCGAGCGACCAGCTCGCGCAGCCCGGCCCGGACCTCGTCGACCGGCAGCGGCGGGTGCCGGTAGAGGCCGCTCTCGGTGGGGACGGACCCGGCCAGCACCGCGCCCAGGGCCGGCTCGTCCAGCTTGGCGCAGACCTCGGCGCCGGGGACCAGCCGAGCCACGGTGCCCACCAGGTCGTCCACCGCCTCGGTGGTGGCCACGACCAGGTCGCGGCGTGCTCCCGGGTCCCCCAGGACCTTGCCGCCCCGGGGCAGGTCCACACAGCTCATCAGGGTCCACGGCCCGGCCAGGGAGACCACCAGCCTGCCGGTGTAGCCGGCCGCGGCCTCGGCGAGCTGGTCCAGGTCGGCGCGCAGCAGGGCCGCCGCCCGGCGCTGGTCCCGCCCCGGGCGACCACTCACCCGCCACCCCGAGCGGCCCAGCTCAAAGGCCGGCTCCGGCAGCAGGGCCAGGCTTCGACCGACCATCTCGGCGGCCGGGCCCCGACCCGGCAGCTCCGGCAGGAACGGAAGGTCCCACAGCTCCAGCACCTGCCGTACGGCGTCTGGCACCCGGTCCCCCGGCCAGGAGCCGATCCCCGTGGTACCTACCGCTTCTGACATGCGCCTCATGCTAGGCGCAGCCCCCAGACGGGTTCCTCTACCCTGGTCAGGTGCCAGGGGGAACGGGGATCGAGGAGGGGGCGGCTGCGGCCCGGCCCCAGCGACCCGGATGGCGGGTCTGGCTGGTGGCGGTCACCCTCTCGATCGTGCTCGGAGTCGGGACCGGAGTCCTGCTGGGGCCAGTGTCGCGCCAGAACGGCCCCTCCGACACCGTGCGCCGGTTCTTCACCGCGATCCGGGACCACAACGCCGCGGCCGCCCTGGCCGAGCTGCATGACCCTCCTCAAGACACCACCTTCATCACCGACGAGGTCCTCAAGGCCGCCCAGTCGGCCTTCCCGCTGACCGACATCTCGGTCTCGACGACCTCGGCCACCGCCGTCCCGGTCACCTACCGGCTCAACCAGGAGACGATCACCGACGTGGTCTCCGTGGCCCAGGTCGGCAACCAGTACCGGATCGTGTCGAGCCTGAACAAGGGCGGGATCGCGCTGCATGCTCAGCGCCGGGCTGGGCTGACCATGTTCCTCGCGGGGATCGAGGTGACCGCCGAGCGGGTCTTCCTGCTCCCGGGGATCTACCCGATCACCTCGTCCTCCCCGCTGCTTGCGTACGGCCGCAGCGGCCAGGTGGCCGTCCCCCGGCTCCAGGACTCTCCCGGGGGCAGCGCCTTCGCGGTCCAGCTCACCAGCGAGGGCCGCTCCCGGGTCGCGGCCGCAGTGCTCGGCTCCCTCGCCAGCTGCGCGGCGCAGCGCTCGTACACCCCGGTCGGCTGCCCGTTCGGCTACCAGCAGCCGGTGCCCGCCCGCGACACCGCCACCTGGAGCATCACGGCCCCGGCCGAGCAGGACGTCCGGATCACCCCGTCACCAGCCGACCTGACCACGAGCACGGTCGAGGTGACCGTGCCGTCGCTGCGACTGGCATTCCCACCCGGCAGCTCACCCGAGAAGCTCGACCTCGGCAGTGTTCAGGCGGTCGGTAGAGTTGACCTGCTCGTCGCGGACCCGAAGATCGTCTGGACGGCCGGACGGTGACACGATTCTGCTGCTAGAACAGAGAGCCTAGCGTTCAACCGGCGGTCCGGCAGCAGCCGCGACCTCACTGCCCGTACGAACCGACGAGGAGCCTATGAGCCTTCCGGCACTACCCACACCGGACCCTTCAGCCACACTGGGGGCGCACCCTGACGGCGCGGGGACCCAGTTCTCGCTGTGGGCGCCTCGGGCCACCCGCGTGGAGCTGGTGCTCGTCGCTGCCGACCGCAGCCAGCGCAACATTGAGCTCACCGGCCGCCCCGACGGGGTCTGGACCACGTACGTTCCCGGCGTCGGCCACGGCAACCTGTACGGCTACCGGGTGCACGGCGCCTGGCGGCCCGAGACCGGGGAGCGGTTCAACCCCGCCAAGCTGCTGCTCGACCCGTATGCCCGGGCGATCACCGGCGGTGTCGACTACGCAGGCCCGATCAGGGACCACACCGCGGAGTGGAACTACCTGCCAGACCCCACCGACTCCTTCCTGGCGGTCCCGCTCAGCGTGGTCATCGAGCCGACCCCGGCGCCGGTCCCGATCGCCGAGCGCCGCCCGCTCCACGAGAGCGTGGTCTACGAGCTCCACGTCAAGGGGTACACCCGCCTGCACCCGGCGGTCCCGGAGCACCGGCGAGGGACCTACTCCGGGCTCACCCACCCGGCTGTCCTGGAGCACCTGCTGGCGTCCGGGGTGACCGCCGTCGAGCTGCTCCCCATCCACCACTTCGTCTCTGAGCCGTTCGTCGTCGGGTCCGGCCTGGCGAACTACTGGGGCTACAACACCCTGGGGTTCTTCGCCCCGCACGAGGCGTACATGTCGGGCCGGCAGACCGGCTCGCAGGTCGCCGAGTTCAAGGAGATGGTGTCGGCGCTGCACGAGGCCGGGATTGAGGTGATCCTGGACGTGGTCTACAACCACACCGGCGAGGGGGGCCACGAGGGCCCGACCCTCGGCTTCCGCGGGCTCGACCACGGCGGCTACTACCGGCTCACTGAGGACAACCGCAACGACTACGACGTCACCGGCTGCGGCAACTCGGTCGACACCTCCCAGCCGGGGGTGCAGCGGATGGTCCTGGACTCGCTGCGCTACTGGGTGACCGAGATGGGCGTCGACGGCTTCCGCTTCGACCTGGCCACCACCTTGATCCGCAACCACCTCCACCACGTCGACCAGGCTCACCCGCTGAAGCAGGCCATGGCCGCCGACCCGGTGCTGGCCGGCATCAAGCTGATCGCGGAACCCTGGGACATCGGCCCGTACGGGTACCAGGTCGGGCAGTGGGGGGACCGCTGGGGCGAGTGGAACGACCGCTACCGCAACTACCTGCGCGACTACTGGCGCGGCGCCACTCACGGGGTCCAGGAGCTGGCCACCCGGCTGTCCGGGTCCCCCGACATCTACGACCACGGCGGACGGTCGCTGTCAGCCACGGTGAACTACATCACCAGCCACGACGGCTTCACGATGCGGGACCTGGTCTCGTACAACCGCAAGCACAACGAGGCCAACAAGGAGAACAACCGCGACGGCACCGACGACAACCACTCCTGGAACTGCGGAGCCGAGGGCGAGACTGACGACGCCGAGGTGGTGGCCCTGCGGCACCGGCAGGTCCGCAACCTGATCGGCAGCCTGGCCCTGTCGCACGGCACTCCCATGATCACCGCCGGAGACGAGTTCGGCCGGACCCAGCTCGGCAACAACAACGCCTACTGCCAGGACGGGCCGATCTCGTGGGTGGACTGGTCCGAGGCCCAGCAGTGGTCCGACGTCTCCTCCTTCAGCAGCCGGCTGCTAGCCCTGCGGGCCGAGCACCCCCTGCTCCGCCCCGAGACGTTCCTGCACCGGGTCGAGATCTGCGACGGCGACGGGACTGGCCTCGGGCGCTACGACCTGGCCTGGCTCAACGGCTACTCCGGGGAGATGCAGCAGGGCGACTGGCACGACTCCGGGCGGCAGACCCTCGGGATGTACGTCTCCGACCAGCAGGAGGCCTTCATCACCTGGCTCCACGCGGGCCACTACCCGGTCGAGATCACCCTGCCCGGGCTCCCCTGGGCCACGGGCTACCGCCTGCTCGCACACTCGGGCACCGACGACGAGCTGCCCGGCCCGCAGGAGCCGCTGCCGCCCGGAACGGTCCTCACGGTGCCCCCGCGGACCCTGCTGCTGATGGCAGCCGACGTGCCCCGCGACGCGGCGGCTCTGGCTGCAGCGGCCAAGGCTGAGGCACAGGCAGCAGCCGAGGCCAAGGCGGCCGCCGAGGCTGAGGCAGGGGCAGCGGCGGCCGGTAATCCAGACGAGACAGAGCAGGTACCGCCTGCAGAGACTGCGGACAAGCCCGATCGACGATAGGTTGGCCATCGTCGCCACGGCACTCGGGCCGGGCACGTGTGTACGAGGAGTCACCCATGTCCGATCAGCACCGCGCTCCGTCCGCCTCGGCCCGTAGGCCGCAGCCCAGCCCGGGAGGCACCGCCGACGGTCTCACCAAGGCACCGGTGACGCCGCGCCCACCGGTGTCCGAGGTCCCCGACGGTGCGGTCTCGGTGGGGCTGGCTCCCACCGGGTTCGGGCGGATCCCAGTCACCAAGGTCCAGCCGGTCGTCGAGGGCGGAGCGTACCCAGCCAAGGCGGTGGTGGGCGAGCTCCTGCCGGTCACAGCCCGGGTCTTCCGCGAGGGGCACGACGCCGTCAGCGCCACTGTGGTGCTGACCAGCCCCGACGGCACCGAGACCGGCTACCCGATGACTCAGGTCGAGCCGATGGGACTCGACATCTGGCAGGCCTGGGTCCGTCCCGACGCTGCCGGCAGCTGGACCTTCCGGGTCGAGGCCTGGAGCGACCCGTGGGGCACCTGGTGCCACGTCGCTGAGGCCAAGCTGCCGCTGGCCCAGGACGTCGAGCTGGTCTGCCTGGAGGGCCACCAGGTCCTGCAGCGCGGCGCGGACCTGGCCTGGAAGGCCGGTGACCTCGCCGACGAGGCGGTCCTGCGCGCCACCGCCTCGACGCTGCTGCCCCAGCGCGACCCGGCCGAGCTGCTGGAGTCCGTCACTCAGAGCGGGGTACAGCGGGCGATGGCCACCCACCCGCCGCGGGACCTGGTCACCGCGACCACCGAGTACCCCCTGTACGTGGACCGGGAGCGGGCCCTGTTCTCCGCCTGGTACGAGTTCTTCCCCCGTTCCCAGGGCGCCCACCAGGTCGACGGGCACTGGGTCTCCGGCACCTTCGACTCCAGCCACGCCCGTCTTGAGGCGGCCGCGGAGATGGGCTTCGACGTTGTCTACCTGCCCCCGATCCACCCCATCGGGCAGGCCTTCCGCAAGGGGAAGAACAACAGCCTGACCCCCAGCGCCGAGGACCCCGGGTCGCCCTGGGCGATCGGTAGCCCCGCCGGAGGCCACGACGCCATCCACCCCGACCTGGGTGACCTGGCCAGCTTCCGCCGGTTCGTGGCCAGGGCTCGCGAGCTGGGGCTGGAGGTGGCCCTGGACTTCGCCCTACAGGCCTCCCCGGACCACCCCTGGGTCAGCGAGCACCCCGAGTGGTTCACCACCCGGCTCGACGGCACGATCGCGTACGCGGAGAACCCGCCGAAGAAGTACCAGGACATCTACCCGATCAACTTCGACACCGACCCGGCCGGGATCTACGCCGAGGCGCTGCGGCTGCTGCGGTACTGGGCCGACCAGGGGGTGACGATCTTCCGGGTCGACAACCCGCACACCAAGCCGCTGTCCTTCTGGGCCTGGATCATGCGCCAGATGCGCCAGTCCCACCCGGAGGTACTCTTCCTGGCCGAGGCCTTCACCCGTCCCGAGATGATGCAGGCGCTGGGCAAGATCGGCTTCCACCAGTCGTACACGTACTTCACCTGGCGCAACCTGAAGGACGAGCTCACCGAGTACCTGACCGAGCTGTCCACCCAGACCGACGCCTTCTACCGGCCCAACTTCTTCGTCAACACCCCCGACATCAACCCGTCGTTCCTGCAGTCCGGCCGGCCGGCCGCCTTTGCGATCCGGGCGGTCCTGGCCTCGACCCTGTCCCCGTCCTGGGGCGTCTACTCCGGCTTCGAGCTCTGCGAGCACACCCCGCTGCGGCTCGGCGGAGAGGAGTACCTCGACAGCGAGAAGTACGAGTACCGGCCCCGCGACTACGACGCCCCCGGCAACCTCAACCTGCTGCTCGGCATCCTGAACTCGGTCCGGCGGCGGCACCCGGCACTGAAGTCGCTGCGGACGCTGCACTTCCACCCCACCAACCACCCCGAGATCCTGGCCTACTCCAAGCAGGACGGTGACGACCTGGTGCTGGTCGTCTGCTCCCTGAACCCCTACGACGTCGTCGAGGGCGACGTCTACTGGGACCTGGAGCTGCTCGGGTCCGGGCCAGACGCCGGCATGGCGGTCACCGACGAGCTGTCCGGGCAGCAGTGGACCTGGGGCCGCAACGTCTTCGTCCGGCTCTCCCCCGACGCTCCCGCCCATATCGCCTCCGCCCGCCCGAGGTGACGGTCGTGAGCTTCGACAGCCAGGCGGCCGCCGACCTGTGGTGGCCAGTGGTGCAGGAAGCCCGCTGGTTCCAGGGCAAGGGCCGGCAGGGCCAGCTGCTCGGAGTCCGGCCGCTGGCCTGGCTGGTGCCACCGCCGGCGCGGGTCCGGGTCCGGCCCGAGATCGCCACCGTCGCCTACCCCGACGGGGCGCGCGAGTCGTACCAGCTGCTCGTGGCCTACCGTGACCAGGGAGGCGAGGTCCCAGCCGAGGTCGGCCGGCTCGGCACCGAGCGGGTCTCGGACGCCCCCCGGGACCCGGAGGCGATGGCAGCGCTGACGTCGGCCCTGCTCACCCCGTACACCTTGGAGCGGGAGGCGGAGCGGGTCACGGTCCAGGTCCGCAAGCCACTGCCGCCCCGGCCGCTCATCCCGAGCTGGTTCGGCGGCCAGCAGTCGAACACCAACGTCGTCCTCGGCGATGTGGCGATGCTCAAGATCTTCCGCCGCCTTGAGGTCGGAGTCAACCTCGACATCGAGCTGCTGGGCCAGCTCCGCAGCGCCGCGGTGACGTCGGTGCCGGACCTGTACGGCTGGGTCGAGGCCGAGGTCTCCGGCGAGCACCTGGACCTGATGGCCCTGACCGAGCTGCTCCAGGAGCCCCGCGACGGCTGGCAGCTGGCCGTCGACTCCTGCACCCGCGGCGGCGACTTCCGCGCGGACGCGGCGGCCCTGGGCCGAGCGCTGGCCGAGGTTCATGACGGCTTGCGCAGCACCGCGGTCGCTGCTTCTGGCGACGAGGTCGCCGACGGGCTGGAGACCCACCTGGACCAGGCCCTGGGCGCGGCCCCGGTGCTGGGCGAGCATGCCGCCGGGCTCCGGGCAAGCTACGCCCGCCTGCGGGGCCGTACGGTCGAGGCGCAGCGGATCCACGGTGACTTCCACCTGGGTCAGACCCTGCTGACCACGGAGGGCTGGCGGATCATTGACTTTGAGGGCGAGCCGCTGCGCTCCATGGCCGAGCGGCGCCGGCCCGACTCTCCCTGGCGCGATGTGGCCGGGATGCTGCGCTCGTTCAGCTATGCGGCCGCCACCGCTGGGTCCACGACCGCGCAGGCCTGGCTGGCCGAGGCCCGGCAGGCTTTCCTGAGTGCTTACCAGCAGCGCCGCCAGGCGGTGGTGGATGAGGCCGCGCTTGCCGCGTACGAGACAGACAAGGCGGTGTATGAAGTGGTGTACGAGGTGCGTAACCGACCGGACTGGGTGTCGATCCCGCTCAGCGTGATCGCACAGCTGAGCGCGGCACACGCCGCAGAAGAGGAGATGTCATGACCACGTACGACCTGGCGGGCGAGCTCACCGGCTGGGACCTGGAAGGCTTCCAGAACGGCTCGGACACCGAGGTCTGGAAGCGGCTCGGCGCCCACGAGGTGACCGTGTACGACCACGACACGCAGACCCGGATCCCGGGCACGCGGTTCGCGGTCTGGGCACCGAACGCGCAGCGGGTGCAGGTGGCCGGAGACTTCAACTACTGGGGCGGCGACGACATGGTCCAGATCCCCGGCACCGGGGTCTGGGCCCGCTTCATTGAGCAGCGCGGCACCGGCACCCTGTACAAGTTCCGGATTCAGGGCTCCGACGGGGTGTGGCGCGAGAAGGCCGACCCGATGGCCTTCTTCTGCGAGTCGGCGCCGAACACCGCCTCGATCGTCTACACCTCCCACTACGAGTGGGGCGACCACGAGTGGCTGGAGCGGCGGGCCCAGGCCCAGCTCTACCGCGAGCCGATGAGCGTCTACGAGGTGCACCTGGGCGGCTGGCGACGCGGCAAGACGTACCTGGAGCTGGCCGACGAGCTGGTCGAGTACGTGACCTGGCAGGGGTACACCCATGTCGAGCTGATGCCGCTGGCCGAGCACCCCTTCGAGCCGTCCTGGGGCTACCAGGTCACGGGCTACTTCGCCCCCACCTCCCGCTTCGGGCGCCCTGACGAGCTGCGGTACCTGATCGACAGGCTCCACCAGGCGGGGATCGGCGTGATCATGGACTGGGTGCCGGGTCACTTCCCCAAGGACGAGTGGGCCCTGGGCCGCTTCGACGGGACGGCCCTGTACGAGCACCAGGACCCCCGCCAGGGCGAGCACCAGGACTGGGGCACCTACATCTTCAACTACGGCCGCAACGAGGTGAAGTCGTTCCTGGTCTCCAACGCCTTGTACTGGGTGAAGGAGTTCCACATCGACGGGCTGCGGGTGGACGCGGTGGCGTCGATGCTGTACCTCGACTACTCCCGTGAGCCGGGTCAGTGGGTGCCGAACCAGTACGGCGGCAACGAGAACCTGGAGGCGATCGACTTCCTGCGCTACGTCAACTCGCACCTGTACGAGCGCGAGCCCGGTGTGACGATGATCGCCGAGGAGTCGACCTCGTTCTCCGGGGTCACTCGTCGCGTCGACCAGGGTGGGCTCGGTTTCGGCTTCAAGTGGAACATGGGCTGGATGAACGACTCTCTGCGCTACCTGGAGCTGGACCCGGTGTACCGGCAGTACCACCACGGCCTGATGACGTTCGCGATGATCTACGCCTACTCGGAGAACTTCATCCTTCCGATCAGCCATGACGAGGTGGTGCACGGCAAGGGGTCGATGATCAACAAGATCGGCCAGGACGACTGGCGCAAGTTCGCGACCCTGCGCGCCTTCTACGCCTACATGTGGGGGTTCCCGGGCAAGAAGCTGGTCTTCATGGGCAACGAGTTCGGCCAGCGCCGGGAGTTCACCGAGTCGAGCAGCCTGGAGTGGTGGGTCTGCGACCTGTGGGGCCACCACGGCCTGCAGCAGCTCTTCCGAGACATGAACCAGACCTACCGGGCCTACCCGGCGCTGCACCAGCTCGACAGCGACCCGGCTGGTTTCCAGTGGATCAACGCTGACGACGCCGGGGCCAACATCTTCAGCTGGGTCCGCTCCGACGGGGCCGGGAACCTGATCGCCTGCATCACCAACTTCTCCGCGCAGCCGCACGCCACGTACCGGATCGGGCTGCCGAAGGCCGGGGTCTGGCGAGAGATCCTGAACACCGACTCCGAGGTGTACGACGGCACCAACACGTACGGCAACCTGGGGCAGGTCACCGCGTACGAGATCCCGACCCGGGACTTCCCGGCCACCGCCACGATCGCGGTGCCGGCGCTCGGCGCGATCTGGCTCGCGTACGACCCGACAGCCCAGGTGGAGACCCAGGCCGGCGGGGTCTAGTCCTGGACGGTGCGCCCCCGCCCGGCCGGGCCGGCTGGTCGGGGGCTGCGCCTGCCTCGCCCCTCGGCACTGAGCAGCTCGAGTCACTGGCTCAGGCAGGCCAGAGAGCCAACCGTCTGACTTGTGCTCTGCCTGTCCACAGGTCCTCAGGAGGCAAGAATGTCGCAGCAGGTGCTCCGGCTGAGCTGGCGCGAGGTCGTGGGCGCGCAGCAGCTGGCGGCCCGGATCGACGCTGCCTTCGCTGCTGGCGCTACCCGGGTGGAGCTGCTGGTCCCCGAGACCTGTGCTGAGCTGCGCCGAGCCGCCCACCAGGTCGGGATGCGTCGCGAGGGGCGGCTGCGCCGGGCCGTAGCGACCGACCAGGGAACCGCGGCCGGGCTGCTCTACGCGGTCCTCGACGACGACCAGCGAGCCGGCCCGGAGGTCTTCTCCACGGTCATGAACTCGGTGCTGCCGAGAACCCGGCTGATCTCGCACACGCTGATCACCGACCGGGCCTGGACCGACCCGGCAGCCCGCCTGCTGCTGCTCGAGGTCTCCTACAAGCGCGACTGGGAGCTGCCCGGCGGTGTCGTCGAGCCGAACGAGTCGCCGCGGCAGGGCGCAGCCCGAGAGGTCCGCGAGGAGCTCGGGGTCGAGGCTCAGCTCGGCCGGCTGCTGGTGCTGGACTGGCTGCCGCCCTACCTGGGGTGGGACGACGCGGTGGAGCTGATCTTCGACGGTGGGGTCCTGGACCCGGCCACCGAGCTGCGGCTCGCCCCGGGCGAGGTGGTGGCAGCGCACTGGGTGACGGTCGACCAGGCCGCCGACCGGCTGAGTCCGCTGGCGGCTCGGCGGATCCGGTGGCTGTCCGCTCACCGCGGTGCCGCCCCGGTCTACTGTGAGGCCGGGTCCCCGGTCGGCTCCTGACCGAGCGGCCCCGACCGCAGGAGCAGCCGGCCGTCCCTGCTCCGCCGATCTGGCGAGGAGTGGCCGCGGCCCGGGTCACGTCCGTACGATGACCTGGAGAGCCGATGCCTGACTACTGGAACCACAACACCGCGTTCCACGACGAGCTCGTGGCTGACGCCGCCACCCGTGGTGGCCGGGCCCTCGATGTCGGCTGCGGTGACGGTCTGCTGGTAGAGCGCCTGGTCGGGGTCTGCCAAGAGGCTGTGGGGGTCGAGGTCGACCCGGCGGCGGTCGCCCGGGCCCGGACCCGGCTGGCGGGTACCTCGCGCGCCAGCGTGGTCGCCGCCGATGCCCTCAGCCTGGAAGCCGGTCTGAAGCAGGGTGGCTTCCAGACCGTCACCTGCGTCGCGGTCCTTCACCACCTCCCGCTGGCGGCCGGCCTGAGGCGTCTGGCTGGACTGGTGGCTCCCGGCGGCCGGCTCCTGGTCGTCGGCCTCGCGGCGAACCGGGGCGTCGGCGACTGGCTGCTGGCCGGGCTCAGCGTGGTGCCGGTCCTTCTGGCCAGTCGGCTCCACCATGAGGTCTCCGACATCGGGGTCCCCGTCGCTCGCCCCCAGCAGTCGCTGGCTGAGGTCCGGGACACTGCGCGGCGGCTCCTGCCCGGGTGCCGCGTCCGGCGCCGCTTCTACTACCGCTACCTGCTCACCTGGGACCGGCCGGAGCAGGACCCAGAGGCTCTGGCCGGCTAGAACAGCGCCGTGGCGAGGGCCCGGCGGGCCTTGAGCACGGCCGGGTCGGTCGGCCCGAAGGTCTCGAAGAGGTCCAGCAGCCGGACCCGGGCCTGGTCCCGAGGGTCGCCTGGGCCGCGGCGGACCACCTCCAGCAGCCGCTCGAAGGCCTTCTCCGGAGCACCCTGCGCGGCGTCGAGGTCAGCAGCCAGCAGCACTGCCTCCAGGTCGTCGGGGTCCTTCAGGCGGGCGGCCAGGCTCGCGGGGTCGAGGGTGCTGACCCGGCGCAGCAGGCCGGCCTGCGCCTGCCCGGCCCGGGCCGCGGCGTCGTTCGGTCTGGCCTTCAGCAGCTCGGTGAAGGCCTTCTCGGCGCCCTCGTAGTCCTCGGCCTCCATCGCCTGGTAGGCGGCCGCCAGACGGGGGTCCGTCGCCGGCTGGTCACCTTCAGGGGCGGGCGCAGCAACCGGCTCGGCCTTGCCGACGAGTCCCTGCTGGGCCGCCAGCCGGAGCAGCTCGTTGATGTACGCGCTGGCCTCCTGCTTGCTCAAGGTGCCTTGCCACAGTGGAACCAGCTGCCCTGAGACCAGCCCGACCACGGTCGGCACAGCCTGGATCTGGAGGGCGGCCGCGATCTGGCCGGCGGTGTCGACGTTGATCCGGGCCAGCAGCCAGCGCCCGGCAGCGGCATCAGCCAGAGCCTTCAGGTCCGCGCTCAGCCGCTCCTGCTCCGGAGCCCGCGGCGAGTAGAACTCGACCACGACCGGGTAGCGCAGTGACCCCTGCACGGTCTGCTCGAAGCTGCGCTCGTCGACCTCGACCACGTAGCTGCCGCCGGTTGGAGGCTGCGAGGCACCCAACGACGAGAGATCGATCGCACCGCGCATCCGCTGAGGTTGTGTCATAGGCCTATTCAACCAGCAGTCGCAGCGAGCCAGTCGGAGCAAGCCCCGGCAACCCGCTGCAGAGGCGCCCAGAACAGGCCAAGATAGCGTTATGGCTCATGAACGCGCCGGCCTCCGGGCCGAACCCCAGGACCTGACCGACGTCGACGCGGTGGTCGGCGCCTACTACGACCTCTCCCCCGACCCCGGCAACCCCGACCAGCAGGTGGTCTTCGGCACCTCCGGCCACCGGGGCTCCAGCCTGGACGGGGCCTTCAACGAGGCCCACATCGCCGCCATCACCCAGGCGATCGTGGAGTACCGCGCGGCGCAGGGGACCACCGGCCCGCTGTACCTCGGCAAGGACACCCACGCCCTGTCGCTGCCGGCCTGGAAGACCGCCACCGAGGTCCTGGTGGCCAACGGGGTCCAGGTCCGGGCCGAGGCCGAGTCGGACTGGACCCCGACCCCGGCGCTGTCGCGGGCGATCATCGTCCACAACCGGGACCACGCCGAGGTCCAGGCCGACGGGATCGTGGTCACCCCCTCCCACAACCCGCCCCGCGACGGCGGCTTCAAGTACAACCCGCCTCACGGCGGCCCGGCCGACTCCGACGCCACCAAGGTGATCGCGGCCCGCGCCAACGAGCTGCTGGGAGACCTGGGCTCGATCCGGCGGGTGCCGTACGAGCAGTGCCAGGTGGAGCGCTGGGACTACCGCACCGCGTACTGCGAGGACCTGGCCTCGGTGATCGACCTGGACCCGATCCGGTCGGCCGGGGTCCGGATCGGAGCCGACCCGATGGGCGGCGCCTCGGTGCAGTACTGGGCCTACATCGCCGAGCACCTGGGGCTGGACCTGACCGTGGTGAACCCCGAGGTCGACCCGGCCTGGCCGTTCATGACCCTCGACCACGACGGCAAGATCCGGATGGACTGCTCTAGCCCGTACGCGATGGCCTCGCTGGTCCAGCAGCGTGACCGCTACCAGATCGCGACCGGCAACGACGCCGACTCCGACCGGCACGGGATCGTCACCCCTGACGCCGGTCTGATGAACCCGAACCACTACCTGGCGGTGGCGATCCGCTACCTGTTCAGCCACCGGCCGGGCTGGCCGTCTGGCGCGGCGGTCGGCAAGACTCTGGTCTCGAGCTTGATGATTGACCGGGTCGCGGCGGAGATCGGCCGCAGGCTGGTCGAGGTCCCGGTCGGCTTCAAGTGGTTCGTGCCGGGGCTGGTCTCTGGCGAGCTCGGCTTCGGCGGTGAGGAGTCCGCCGGGGCCTCGTTCCTGACCCGCGACGGGGCGACCTGGACCACCGACAAGGACGGCATCATCCTCGACCTGCTGGCCAGCGAGATCCTCGCGGTCACCGGCCAGAGCCCCTCGCAGCACTACCGCGAGCTGGAGGAGAAGTACGGGTCCAGCGCGTACGCCCGGGTCGACGCCCCCGCCACCCGGGAGCAGAAGGCCCGGCTCGGGGCGCTCTCCCCCGACGACGTCAGCGCCACCGAGCTGGCCGGGGAGCCGATCACCGCCAAGCTGACCGCGGCCCCGGGCAACCAGGCCGCGATCGGCGGGCTCAAGGTCACCACCGAGAGTGCCTGGTTCGCCGCTCGGCCCTCGGGCACCGAGGACGTGTACAAGATCTACGCCGAGTCGTTCCGCGGGCCCGAGCACCTGGCCCAGGTGCAGGCCGAGGCCCGGCAGGTGGTCGACGCTGTCCTGGGCTGAGGCTCAGCCGGTCAGCCCCGCGGCCTCGGCAAAGCTGTCGGGGTCGACCGGCCGACGGCTTCTCGGCAGCCGTTCCACGACCAGCAGGTACGACACGGTGACCAGCTCTCGGACCAGGTCGGGGTCCAGGCTCGGCCCGGGAGTCAGGGTCACCCAGTGGCGCTTGTTCATGTGGTAGCCGGGTCGGATCTCGGCGTAATCCTGGCACAGCGCCACGGCGTCCACCGGGTCGGCCTTCACCGTGAGGATCTGCTCGCCGGCTACCTGGGACAGGAGCGCGAAGACCTTCCCGCTGACCTTGTACACGTCCCAGTCCGGGCCGAAGGGCTGGCCCACCTCGGCTCCCGGCAGCTCCTGGGCGGTCTGGTGGGCGTGGCGCAGCAGGTCCTCAGGCGTCATCGGCCCATGCTCTCAGGCTGTGCGCAGCCACCCCAAGCGCACCAGCGGCGGCTCGTTGTGACAGGCTGGTTCCCATGAACTCAGACCTGTTTGTATGCATTGATCATGTCGGTCTGGCTGTGCCCGACCTGGACGAGGCCATCAAGTTCCACACCGAGGTCCTCGGCTTCCGGGTCCTGCACCGTGAGACCAACGAGGAGCAGGGGGTCGAGGAGGCCATGCTCGGCACCGGTGAGCAGGGCGTTGAGAGCGCTCAGATCCAGCTCCTGGCCCCGCTGCGCCCGGACTCGGCGATCGGCAAGTACCTCGACAAGAACGGCCCCGGCATCCAGCAGCTGGCCTACCGGGTCGCCGACCTGGACAAGGTCTCGAAGGCCCTGACGGAGGGCGGCGTCAAGCTGCTCTACCCTGAGCCGAAGATCGGCACCGGTGGCTCCCGGATCCAGTTCTGCCACCCGAAGACCACCGGTGGCGTCCTGCTCGAGCTGGTGGAGCCCGCGGCCAAGCACTGACCGCCGCCGCGCGCGGTCCGGCAACGGATCGCGCGCGGTCGACCACCGCGATGCCCCCTTCGGGGGTAGGGTCACGCGCAGACACGCGGCAAGGAGGGACATCCGTGCACGACGACGACGCCGGTCTCAGCCTCTTCCACGACCGAGCAACAGCCGCCGGGAGCTTCGCGTCGGCCGTTCTGGGCTACGCGAAGGAGCCGGTCGACGACTGCGTCCGTGACCTCGAGCGCCAGATCCGTGACCTGAAGCGGGAGCTCCAGGACTCCTCAGCAGAACTTGAGGCGACCAAGCGGGAGGTCAAGCAGACCGACCTGTCGCGGCTCACCGGGCACGCAGCGATGCTGCTCGGCTCGGCCGAGGCGGAGTCGGCCCGGGTCAGCGCCGCCGCCGGTCTGGAGGCGGAGCAGATCCGGCAGCAGGCGATGCGCGAGGGCGAGCAGCTGCGGGCCGCCGGCATGCAGGAGGCCGACGACCTGCGCGCCGCCGCGATGGCCAACCTGCGACGCCTGCGCGACAAGCAGGCCGAGGACATCGCCGCCACTCTGGCAGCAGCGCGTGCCGAGGCCGACCAGGCGGTCGTCGCCGGCCGCAGGCACGGCGAGGCGATCGTGCGCCAGGCCCACCACGAGGCCAGCGCCATCGTCACCCGCGCCCAGCAGGAAGCCAGCCGGATCAAGGCCGACACCGAGCGGCAGGTCGCCGAGATGCGGGCAGCCGCTGCCCAGGAGCGCGAGGAGAGCCTCCAGGCTGCTCAGGCCCAGCTCGCCGAGATTCACCAGCGAGCCGCCGAGATGCTGGAAGAGTCCTCAGCGCACCATGCCGAGTCCACCCGGATCCTGGCCGAGGAGGCCAGTGCGGCCGCCAAGATCCGCGCTGACGCTGGCACGGAGGCGGAGCGGATCCGGCTCCAGGCGGTCCGCGAGTCGGAGCAGCACCTGGCTGCCACCCGCACCGCCGCTGCCCAGCTGCGTACCCGTCTGGAGCAAGAGGCCGAGCGCCGCAAGACTCAGCTGGTCGCCGAGATCGAGGCGCTACGCCAGCAGCGGCAAGCGATCGGCCACCAGCTCGACGGTCTGGTCACGATGGCCGGTGCCGCCGCCACCGACCTGTCTGCCGACGACGAGCCCTGGCCAACGGCCAGCTTCCCCTCCGACGACCGGCTCCGGGCTGAGACTCCTGCCAGCCCCAGCGCCCCAGCGCCCAGCCCGGTCGGGTCACCGGCGGACGCCGGCTCAGCTGGATCGCCCGAGTCGTCGCCGGTCAGTGCCGCGACACCCGGCTCTGCGAGCCGCGACCCACTCGCCCTCGACCCTCCGAGGCAGGACCAGTCCACTCCCACAGCACCGTCGCCGTCCGAGCTGGCTGAGGCTCGCGTGACCGACCCGGGCTCTGCCGCAGACGAGGCCAGTCTGGCCGCTTCCGACGAGACTGCGGGCTACGAGGCCGCGAGCGCTGTCCTGGACGGCGAGGCTCTCGACGAGACCAGCCCCGACTCTCCCGGCGAAGCCCACAACGGGTCCGGTGACGAGCCCGACCTCGGCCTTGATGACGTGGATGATGACGACGACGTGGACCGTACGGTGATCCGGCCCCCGGAGGGGGCATGACCTCCCCTGCCGAGCCAGAGCCCAGTCCACTCGTAGACCAGCAGCCCGACCCGCACCCGCCTGGCACCCACCCGGCGGGCGCTGCCGAGGCCCGGCGCTGGCCGTGGCGGCTGGTCGGGCCGAGAACGGGTCAGGCCACGGAGACGCTGGAGGGTGAAGCCCCCCCGGTGGTGGTCCGCCCCACCTCGCTGCTGCGCCACTCACCCTTCGCCCTGGGCTTCTTCGCCACCTTCGGCGGGATCACCGCCATCGGCCTCTGGCAGGCACTGACCGAGCTCAAGTCGATCATCCTGCTGGTCGTGGTCTCGCTCTTCCTGGCGCTGGGCCTGAACCCGGTCGTCGAGTGGCTGGTAGCCAAGGGCATCCGGCGTGGCCTGGCGGTCGCGCTGGTCACCCTGGGCGGCCTGGGCGTGCTGGCCCTCGGCAGTACCGCCGTCTTCCCGGTCGTCAGCCAGCAGCTGGAGCAGCTCTACAGCCGGGGCCCAGCCCTGATCCGCCAGCTGCGGGAGAACCCGCAGGTCGCCCAGCTCGACCAGCAGTACCACTTTCTGGAGCGGATAACCGTCTTCCTGACCTCCGGGGACCTGCTGAACACGGTCTTCGGAGGGCTGCTAGGAGCCGGCAAGTACGTCGCCAGCGCGGTCTTCTCGCTGATCGTGACGCTGGTCCTGACGATCTACTTCCTGGCCTCCCTGGAGAACATCAAGAACGTCATCTACCGGCTCTCCCCAGCCTCGAAACGCTCCCGCACCCGCTACATCGCCGACCAGATGTTCCGCCAGATCGGCGGTTACCTGACCGGCATGTTCATCGTCGTCACGATCGCTGCCAGCTGCGCCTTCGTGTTCATGCTGGTCGTCGGGCTCGGCGAGTACGCCCTGGCGCTGGCCTTCGTGGTGGCGGTCTTCGCCTTCATCCCGCTGGTCGGCACCCCCACGGCGATGCTCATCGTCGCGCTGGTGGGCTTCACCATCAGCCCCACCGTCTCAGTCGCCGCGATCATCTACTTCCTGATCTACCAGCAGTTCGACGCGTACGTGATCCAGCCGCGGGTGATGTCGAAGCAGGTGAACGTCCCCGGGGCGGCTGTGGTGCTCTCCGCCCTGGCCGGTGGCACCCTGTTCGGCATCATCGGCGCCCTGATCGCGATCCCGACCGCGGCCGTGCTGCTGCTCCTGTACCGCGAGGTCATCCTGCCGAACCTCGACGCTCGCTGAGCCGTACGGCTCAGAAGAGCCGGTCCTCGGCGTTGTCCATCCCGCGCAGCGCGTCGTAGTCGACGAGGGTGACCCCGATCCCGCGGTCCTCAGCCAGCACCCGGGCCTGGGGCTTGACCTGCTGCGCGGCCAGCACGCCGGTCAGGTTCGCGAACCGGGGCTCGCGGCGCATCAGCTCCAGGTAGCGGGTGAGCTGCTCCACCCCGTCGATCTCGCCACGGCGCTTGACCTCGACCGCCACGTACTCGCCGCTGCGGTCGCGGCAGACCAGGTCCACCGGGCCGATCGGGGTGTAGTACTCACGCTGGACCAGGGTCCACCCGTCCCCCAGAGCGCCGGGGTTCTCCGCCAGCAGCGCCTGCAGGTGCTTCTCGACACCGTCCTTGCGCAGCCCCGGGTCGACCCCCAGGTCATGACTGGAGTCGTGCAGCACCTCAGCGACCGCGATCTGCAGGGTGTCCCCGCCGTGGTTGCTCACCTCCCAGACCTCGGTCAGCTCCGGGTCCGTCTCCGCGGTGGTCGCGGCCAGGTCGGCGGGCGCCGGGCGGACCGAGATGGTACAGGGCGGGCTCATCCAGTTCAGCGGCTTGTAGGCCCGGTCATCGGCATGGACCGAGACTGAGCCGTCCGCCTTCACCAGAATCAGCCGCACCGCCATCGGAAGATGAGCCGTGAGCTTGCCTGCATAGTCCACCTGGCACCGGGCCACCACGAGTCGCACCCGACCATTGTCGCTGTGCTTGAATCGCCGTGTGGCACGACGACCCAGCAAGCACCTGCGCCCGCCCCGACCACTCGGTGCCGGGTACGCCCGGGCCGCCGAGAAGGCCGACGGCAGCTGGGTGGTCCGCAGTGTCCCCGGCGCCCGGGCCCTCAAGACGTACACCTGCCCCGGCTGCCAGAACCCGATCGGGGTCGGGGTCCCCCACATCGTGGCCTGGCCGTCGCAGGTCCAGTGGTGGGCGCAGTCCGGGGTAGCCGAGCGCCGCCACTGGCACCAGGGCTGCTGGGAGCGTCGCCGGTGAGCGGGGTCGGCCTGGCGGTGTACCGGGTGGGAGGCTCGCCGCCGAAGGCGGTCTTCCTGCACGGGCTGCTCGGCCAGGGCCGCAACTGGTTCACGATCGCGAAGGGCCTCCAGCCGGCAGGGAGCCTACTGGTCGACCTGCCCCACCACGGACGCTCCGGGCGCCAGGGCCCGATCACCTATCCCGCCCTGGCGGCCCAGGTGGCCGAGATGCTGCAGCTCGGCGGCGCCGCCCAGCACCCGGTGACCCTGGTCGGGCACTCCATGGGGGGCAAGGTGGCGATGCAGACCGCCCTGGCCCATCCCGAGCTGGTGGCCCGGCTGTGCGTGGTCGACATGGCCCCGGCAGTGGCCGACCCGTCCGGCTTCAGGCCCTACCTGGACACGATGCTGGGCATCGACCTGGAGCACCTGCCCAGCCGCGCCGAGGCCGACCAGGCGCTGCTGGAGGTCGCGCCCGACCCGGCCGTACGGGGCTTCCTGCTGCAGAACCTGCGCCGGTCCGGGCAGGACTGGTACTGGGCGGCCGACCTGGCCGGGCTGCGGCAGGCACTGCCCGCGATCGGTGACTGGCAGCCGCCGGACACGGCTCCGTTCACCGGACCGGTGCTGTGGGTGGCCGGTGCCCAGTCCGGCTACATCCGCCCTGAGCACCTGCCGGCGATGCGGGCGCTCTTCCCGCGGGTTCGCCTGGTCACCGTGAAGAGTGCCGGGCACTGGGTCCACGCCGACCAGCCCGAGGTCATGACCGACCTGCTGCGGCAGCTGCTGAAGGTCTCATGAGACTCACCGTCGCCCGACGGGCTAGCCGACGGTGACCGAGACGATCCGGGCCTCGTTGTTGGGCTTGCCGGTCCCGTCCGACCCGGACCCGTCCTGACCCTCGGCGGCGATCCGGGCGACCACGCCGACCGACTCGGCGTCCATCTGCCCAAAGATGGTGTACTGAGGCGGCAGCTGGGAGTCCTGGTAGACCAGGAAGAACTGCGACCCGTTGGTGTTCGGCCCGGCATTGGCCATGGCCACCGCACCGGCCGTGAAGGTGTCACTGGGGTAGGTCTCGTCCTTGAAGACATACCCCGGCCCGCCCCGTCCGGTCCCAGTCGGGTCGCCGCACTGCAGCATGAACAGCCCGCTGTCGGCGAGCCGGTGGCACTGGGTGTTGTCGTAGTACTTCTGCTGCACCAGGGACAGGAACGACGCCACCGTGCACGGGGTCTTGGCCCGGTCCATGGTGATCCGGAGCTCACCCTCGTTGGTGGTGAGGGTCACCAGGGCGGTACCGGTCGCCGGGACCGCCTCCCCGTCGGGCGGGTCGACCGGACGCGCCGGGCTCGAGGTGGTGGTGTAGCGGCAGCTCACGGTTCCCGGCGGGGCGCTCGCGGAGCTGGCAGGCGCGGCAGCGCTGGAAGGTGCGCCTGCCGAGCCCCCCGACGTGCTGGAGGAGGTGCAGCCCGTCAGGGCCAGGCCGGCGGCAGCGGTCACAAGGATCAGTCGGTGCACTGGGCCAGCCTGCCACAGCCGATGAGGACATGCTCCCTCCAGCTCCCTGTGTCGCCGTGCTCGACTAGGGTCAAGGGCATGGTGCACCTGACCCGGATCTACACCCGTACCGGCGACGCCGGAACCACCCGGCTGGTCGACAACTCCCAAGTCCCGAAGACCGACCTGCGGGTCGAGGCGTACGGCTGCGTCGACGAGCTCAACTCGCTGCTCGGAGTCGTGATCGCCACCGGCGGCCTGGGCAAGTCGGTCGTCGACCTGCTGCGGGTCGTGCAGAACGAGCTCTTTGACCTGGGCTCGGACCTGGCCACCCCGCTGGCTGCCCAGCCGAAGTGGGAGCCGCTGCGGGTGCTGCAGTCCTCGGTGGACCGGCTCGAGCAGTGGTGCGACGAGCACGGCTCGGGCCTGCCAGAGCTGCGCTCCTTCGTGCTGCCGGGCGGCACCACCGCCTCGGCCTACCTGCACCTGGCCCGGACCGTCTGCCGCCGCGCCGAGCGGGTGGCCTGGGCTGCGGCCGCCGAGGTCGGTACCGACGTCGGCACGGGCGACCAGCCTGGTGGGGTCAACCCGGTGGCGCTGACCTACCTGAACCGGCTCTCGGACCTGCTGTTCATCCTCGCCCGGTCGGCTAACCGCCGCGACGGTGACATCTTGTGGGTGCCTGGTGGGGAGCGGGTGACCACCACCGCGCAGCAGCCCTACCAGGACCAGGCCTGAGCTTCGGTCAGCCGACTGCCGCTGTCAGTCCGCGACGCTGCCGTACCGGCCGACCCCCGGAGGAGCGGCCTCCAGCCACGACAGCAGACCGGTCAGGGCCTCCGGGGCCATCGCCACCTCGACGGTGCTCCGGTCGGTACGGCGCTGCTCCAGCTCGGCGACCTGCTGGCCGTCGCGCAGCACCACCGCCTCGACGGCGCTCGGTGCCCGCTGCCCCACGACCACGGTCCGTGCCCGCTCCCACCTCAGCCGAGGAGCGAGCGCAAGGTCGACGAGCCGGTACCACTCCAGCCACTCCCCCGAGTAGCGCGCGACGCCGAGCACCCAGCCGGAGCCAGGCGTTGTCGTGGACAGCCGCACCGAGCAGTCGAAGACCGCCCCGCGCCGAGCGATCAGGCGTCGCCGCAGCATCATCCAGGCGAACGCGAGCAGCGCCAGCACCGCGCAGGCGAGCAGCAGGTCTCCCACCGCTGTCACCCAGCTCATAGGAGCACCTTACTGGAGCTCCTCGTACCGGTTCGCTGCCGGGAACCTGCTAGCGGGTACGGCCATCAGTGCTGGGCGGCTCGACGGGCGGCCTCTACCTGGGCGCTGGCCCGCTGGAAGTGCCGCACCGTCTCGTCGTCGTTGGCTCCAGCCTCCATCCGCTTCTCGGCCTCCCGCAGCTCCGCCTCGGCCTCGGACAGCGAGACCTCGCGGGCCAGCTGCGCGAACGGGCTGATCAGCGCCACGCGAGTCCAGGTGACCGAGACGAAGCCGCCGTCGACGGCGATGATCTCACGACGCCCGTCCGCAGTGGTCACCTCGGCCACGCACGGCACCAGCGGAGCGATCAGCGGCTCGTGGTGGGCAAGGATCCCGATGTCGCCCTCGACGGTCCGGGCCACGAGGGCGACCGCGTCGCCCTCCCAGACCACGCGGTTGGCGGCGACCACCTCCACCCAGAAGGTGTCAGCCATGGTCTCAGGCGCCTTCCTTCTGCAGCTCGTCCCACCTGCGGTACACGTCCTCGAGGCCACCGACGTTGAAGAAGGCCTGCTCGGCGATGTGGTCGACCTCACCAGAGCAGATCATCTGGAAGCTCTCGACAGTCTCCGACAGCGGCACTGTGGAGCCCGGGACCTGGGTGAACTTCTCCGCCATGTACGTGTTCTGGCTGAGGAACTGCTGGATCCGGCGGGCCCGGTTGACGACGATCTTGTCCTCCTCCGAGAGCTCGTCGACACCGAGAATGGCGATGATGTCCTGCAGCTCCTTGTTGCGCTGCAGGATCTGCTTGACCTCGACCGCGGTGTCGTAGTGAGCCTGCCCCACGTACTGCGGGTCAAGGATCCGCGAGGTCGAGGTGAGCGGGTCTACCGCCGGGTAGAGACCGCGGGAGGCAATCTCGCGGGAGAGCTCGGTGGTGGCGTCCAGGTGGGCGAAGGTCGTCGCCGGGGCCGGGTCGGTGTAGTCGTCGGCCGGCACGTAGATCGCCTGCATCGAGGTGATGGAGTGGCCCCGGGTGGAGGTGATCCGCTCCTGGAGCTGGCCCATCTCGTCGGCCAGGTTCGGCTGGTAGCCCACCGCCGAGGGCATCCGTCCAAGCAGGGTCGAGACCTCCGAGCCGGCCTGGGTGAAGCGAAAGATGTTGTCGATGAACAGCAGCACGTCCTGGTTCTCGACGTCACGGAAGTACTCAGCCATGGTCAGCGCGGTCAGCGCCACCCGCAGCCGGGTGCCCGGTGGCTCGTCCATCTGCCCGAAGACCAGCGCGGTGTCCTTCATGACCCCGGCCTCGATCATCTCGTGGATCAGGTCGTTGCCCTCGCGGGTCCGCTCCCCCACCCCGGCAAAGACTGAGGTGCCGCCGAAGTTGTGGGCGATCCGGTAGATCATCTCCTGGATCAGCACGGTCTTGCCGACGCCGGCTCCGCCGAAGAGGCCGATCTTGCCGCCCTGCACGTACGGGGTGAGCAGGTCGAGCACCTTGATGCCGGTCTCCAGCATCTCGGTCTTCGACTCCAGGGCGTCGAACTTCGGCGCCTCGCGGTGGATCGGCCAGCGCTCGGTCACCTCCACGGTGGACGCGTCCTCGTTGAGGCACTCGCCGGTGACGTTCCAGACCCGGCCCTTGGTGACCACGCCGACCGGAACCGAGATCGGGGCACCGGTGTCGACCACCGGCGCGCCGCGGCGCATTCCGTCGGTCGGCTTCAGCGCGATCGCCCGGACGATGTTGTCGCCGACGTGGAGGGCCACCTCCAGGGTCATCTCGCGGGTCGAGTCACCGGTGTCGATCTCGACCAGGAGCGCGTTGTGGATGTCGGGCATTTCGTCGGGGGCGAACTCGATGTCGACGACGGGGCCGATCACACGGGCGACCCGCCCGACACCGGGCGTGGCAGCGTACGTCGACGCAGCGGTCTGGGTGGCGGTCATGGGCTTACTCCTCGTCCTCGCCCTCGGCCAGCGCGGAAGCGCCGCCGACGATCTCGGTGATCTCCTGGGTGATCTGCGCCTGCCGGGCCTGGTTGGCGTCCCGAGTCAGCTGCTCGATCAGGGCCTCGGCGTTGTCGGTCGCCGTCTTCATCGCCTTCTGCTTGCTGGCCAGCTCCGAGGCTGCAGCCTGCACCAGGTAGAAGTGGATCCGGTTGCGTACGTACAGCGGCAGCAGCGCGTCCAGCACCGTCTCCGGGTCCGGCTCAAAGGCGTAGACCGCCTTCATCCCGTTCGGCGGGCTGTCCTCACTGGCGCCCCGGACCACCCGCAGCGGCAGGATTCGCCGGACCCGGGGCTCCTGGACCAGCATGGACTCGAAACGGGTGTACACCACGTGGATCTCGTCAACCCCGCCCTCGTCGGTGGGCAGCAGGAAAACCCGGATCAGCTCGTCGGCAACCTCGTCCGACTGCCGGTGGCTCGGCTTGTCGGAGAATCCCGACCAGGCCCCAGCCACCGGGCGCCCCCGGAACTCGTAGAAGCCGATCCCCTTGCGGCCGGTGAGGTAGACCAAGACCTCCTTGCCCTCGTCGCGCAGGGTCTGCACCAGCCGGTCACCGAGCTTGATGGCGTTCGCCGAGTACGCCCCAGCCAGTCCCCGGTCCGAGGTCACGATCAGCACGGCCGCCCGCTTGGGGCTCGGCTCCTCGTGAGTCAGCGGGTGGTCGAAGTCCGAGTACGAGGCCACCGCAGCCACGGCCCGGTTCAGCTCCCGGGTGTACGGCAGCGACTCCTGGGCGGCCTGCTGGGCACGAACGATCCGGGAGGCGGCGATCAGCTCCATCGCCCGGGTGATCTTCTTCGTGGTCTGGACCGAGCGGCGTCGCTGGCGCAGCTCGCGGAGGCTGGCGGGCATCGGTCAGTGAGCCTTCCCGCCGACCTGGATCTCCTCCTGGTGGATGTCCTCCTTGGCCACCCGGCCAGGCTCCTCGTAGTCCCGCAGCGGCTTGCCCTCCGAGGTCCGGAAGAGCCGCTTGAAGGCCTCGATCCCCTCCCGGGCCGCGGCCTGGGTGTCGTCGTCGAAGACCAGCGTCTCGCCAATGGTCTGCAGCACCGAGGTGCTGGCGCGCAGGTGCTCCAGCAGCTCCTGCTCGAAGCGCAGCACATCAGCCACCGGAACCTCGTCCAGCACGCCGTTCAGGCCGGCCCACACCGAGACCACCTGATCCTCTACCGGGTACGGGGAGTACTGGGGCTGGCGCAGCAGCTCGACCAGGCGGGAGCCGCGGTCCAGCTGGCGCCGGGAGGTGGCGTCCAGGTCGGAGGCGAACATCGCGAAGGCCTGCATGTCGCGGTACTGGGCGAGCCCGATCTTCAAGGTTCCGGCCACTGACTTCATGGCCTTGACCTGGGCCGCTCCGCCGACTCGGGAGACCGAGATGCCGACGTCGATCGCGGGGCGCTGGTTGGCGTTGAAGAGGTCGGACTGCAGGAAGATCTGCCCGTCAGTGATCGAGATCACGTTGGTCGGGATGTAGGCCGAGACGTCGTTAGCCTTGGTCTCGATGATCGGCAGCCCGGTCATCGAGCCCCCGCCGAGCTCGTCGGAGAGCTTGGCGCAGCGCTCCAGCAGCCGTGAGTGCAGGTAGAACACGTCGCCCGGGTACGCCTCGCGGCCCGGCGGACGGCGCAGCAGCAGCGACATGGCCCGGTAGGCCTCGGCCTGCTTGGTGAGGTCGTCGAAGACGATCAGGACGTGCTTGCCCTCGTACATCCAGTGCTGCCCGATCGCCGAGCCGGTGTACGGGGCGATGTACTTGAAGCCAGCCGGGTCTGAGGCCGGGGCGTGCACGATCGTCGTGTACTCCAGGGCCCCTGCCTTCTCCAGCGCGCCGCGGACCTCGGCGATCGTCGAGCCCTTCTGCCCGACCGCCACGTAGATGCAGCGCACCTGCTTGTCGGGGTCACCCGACGCCCAGTTGCTGCGCTGGTTGATGATCGTGTCGATAGCGATCGCGGTCTTGCCGGTCTTGCGGTCGCCGATGATCAGCTGGCGCTGCCCGCGACCGATCGGGATCATCGCGTCGATGGCCTTGATGCCGGTCTGCAGCGGCTGGTTCACGTTCTGCCGGTCCATGACGCCGGCCGCCTGCAGCTCCAGGGCCCGCCGCTGCCCCAGCGGCGTGATCTCCCCTAGCCCGTCGATCGGGGTACCCATGGCGTCCACGACCCGTCCGAGGTAGCCGTCGCCGACCCGGACCGAGAGGATCTCACCAGTCCGGCGGACCGTCGAGCCCTCCTCGATCCCTTCCGAGCTGCCGAGGACCACGACGCCGATCTCCCGCACGTCCAGGTTCAGCGCGATTCCACGGACCCCGTTCTCGAACTCCAGCAGCTCGTTCGCCATCGCCGAGGGCAGCCCCTCGACCCGGGCGATCCCGTCACCCGAGGTGACCACGGTGCCGACCTCCTCGCGCGCCGCGGTCGCGGGCGAGTAGTCCTGGACGTACGAGTCCAGCGCGGCCCGGATCTCCTCCGGGCTGATGGTCAGATCCGCCATCGGATGCCTTTCTTCGTCTGGTTCGACTGGTGCTCAGGGATGGCCGGCGAGCCGCCGGGTCGCGTCATGCAGCCGCGACGAGACGCTGCCGTCGATCAGCTGGTCGCCGATCTCGACCCGGACCCCACCGATCAGGTGCGGGTCCACAGTGACCAGCAGGGTCACCGGGCGACCGGCCTGCTGGGTCAGGACCGCCTGCAGCCGGGCCTGCTGCTGCGCGGTGAGGGGCTGGGCCACCCGGACGGTGGCGACTACCCGCCGCCGCAGCGCGGCGCAGATCCCCAGGTAGTGCTCCATCGTGAGGTCAAAGGTGCGGTGGCTGGCGGCCACCGCTCGCTCAGCCAGCGCGATGGCCTCGTCCGGCACCTTGCCCTGCAGCAGCGACCGCACCAGCGCCTGGCGGCCCTCCAGCGGCACGGAGCGGTCACCGAGAGCAGCCCGCAGCGCCCGGTCCCCCGCGACGATCCGGCCGAACCGGAACAGGGTGGCTTCCACCTCGTCCAGCCGGCCCGCCTGCTCGGCGGCCAGCAGCACGGCCCGTACGCCCTGCCGGTCGATGGCGCCGACCAGCGCCTGACCGCTCGACCACTCCTGGCCCACGCACTGTCCGACCACTGCCAGGGCGACCGGGTCGACCTTGCCCTGGAGCAGCCGGGTGACGACCCCCTGCCGGGTCGTCACCGACAGCGTCGGGTCGATCAGGGTCCGGCGCAGCTGGGCGGAGCCGCCCAGCAGGTCGGCGACCGCGAACAGGTCAGCGGCGACGGCTACTGACAGTGGCCCTGCTGCCGCCAGTGCCTGGTCGGCGGCGCCCAACCGGTTCTCGGTCTCCCGACTCACGATCATCAGTACGCCTTACACCTGCTGCAACTGGGTGTGATCCTCAAGGTCAGCGAGGAACCGGTCCACCGTGCGCTGAGCCCGAGCATCGTCGTCCAGCGCCTCGCCCACGATCTTGCCGGCCAGCTGAGTCGCCAGGCTCCCGATCTCCCGCTGCAGCTCGGCGCGGGCCTGGGCCCGCTCAGCCTCGATCTGGGCACGAGCGGCAGCCAGGATCCGGCTCGCCTCGGCGCTGGCCTGCTCGCGCATCTCCGCCAGCACCTGAGCCCCGGCGGCCTTGGCCTCCTCACGGATCTTGGCAGCCTCGCCCCGAGCGTCCGCCAGCTGGGCCTGGTACTGCTCGCGGGCCGCGTTCGCCTCGGCCTGGGCCTGCTCGGCGCGCTCGATCCCGCCACGGATCTGATCGGCTCGCTCGGCATAGGTGGCCTCGAACGCCGGGACCACCTTCTTGGCCACGACCACGGTGACCAGCAGGGCCAAGACGATGCCGACCACGAACTCCGAAGGGTGCTCGGGCAGCAGCGGCCCCAGCGGGCCGGTGCCTTCCAGGAACAGCACCCTCAGCTCACTTGGTGAAGTCGCCGGTGAGCACGAAGGCCAGGGCGATACCAGCGATGGCAAGCGCCTCGACCACCGCGAAGCCGATCCAGGCGGTGCCCATCATGGCTCCCCGGGCCTCCGGCTGCCGAGCAGTGCCGTTGATCACCGAGGAGAAGATCCAGGCCACGCCGATAGCCGGCGCCATGGTCGCGATGCCGTACCCGATCATGTTGATCGAGCCGCTGATCTCGAGAAGGTTCATATCATTTCCTTTCGGCAGGTAAGGACTGGCAAAAACTAGTGCTCCTCGGCAATCGCCGAGGCCACGTACTGGGCGGACAGGACAGTGAAGATGTACGACTGGAGCACGCCGACCAGAATCTCCAGCGCGAAGACCGCGAGGCTGAACAGCAGCGCCACCACCCCGGCCACATTGTTGATCAGGGGCTCGGAGTAGACCAGCAGGTAGGAACCGCCCACCACGAAGACGGCGATCACCAGGTGACCGGCAAAGAGGTTGGCGAACAGCCGCAGCGTCAGGGTCAGGGGGCGGGTGATGACGTTCGACAGGAACTCCAGCGGGATGATCAGCACCAGCAGGGGCCACGGCACCCCCGCCGGGACCAGGATGTGCTTGAAGTAGCCGACGAAGCCGTGCTTGGCGATACCCGCCCCGTTGTAGACCAGCCAGGACAGCAGCGCCAGCGCGTACGGGAAGCCGACCTTGCTGAAGGTCGGGAACATGAACAGGAACGTCTGCCCGAACAGGTTGTTCACCAGGATGAAGCTGAACAGCGCAACCAGGTACGGCAGGTACTTGCGGTAGTCAGCCCCCAGCGCGTCGCGGGCGATCGTATTGCGCAGGACGTCGTACAGGTACTCCCCCACGAACTGGCGCTTCCCCGGGACCACGTGCTGACGCCTGGCCATCCACAGCCAGAAGCCGATCACCAGCGCCGCGGCGACTGCCGCCTGCACGATGTGGTTGGTCAGCCAGATATCAGTCCAGGTGTAGTGAGCCTCGTCGCCAGCCAGCCAGGCCGAGCTCGGCATGATCGGCCGGCTCTTGAAGGTGCCCAGGCCAAAGGTCGGCGGCTGGTGCCCCTCCAGTGGCACAAAAGGGATCGTCACCCCCATCAAGACCGCCCCTTCGTCGAGTCTGCCGGGCCGGTGGTCTCACCACCGAGCCGTCTTGCCACCAACCATGTCCCCAGAGTCAGCCCCACGATCATTCCGAGCGGCATCAGCAGCCGAGTCCCCAAGACTCGGTCCCCTAGCCAGCCCAGCCCCCCATAGCAGATCAGGCCGGAGACCAGGTAACTGAGCCCTGCGTAGACCTGGCCAGGGCCCGTACCGTGGTCGCTCATGGTGCGCTTACCATATCAGTCAAGACCTGGCTCCTGACGAATCGGGGGAGGACGGCTCGGCGGGCTGAGGTGGGTAGTACTCGGCGTCAAAGACCGGGATCCGCAGCCGGGCGAAGACCAGCACCTCAGCCGCCAGCCAGGTGAGGGTGGTGACCAGGACCCCAGCGGCCAGCCACCCGGCCCTCAGCCCGGGCAGCAGGTCGTTGAGGTAGGCCCCCAGCACAGCCCCGAGCAAAGCCGCCCGGGCCAAGTAGGACACCAGCGAGGCCACGAGCACCTGCCGGGGGTGACGCTCCGCGACCACCACCTGGGTGCCCATCCCGACCCCGGAGAAGAGCAGCGCCATCGCGGCCCCCAGCAGAGCCGAGACCGTGGCCGGCACCCCGCCCCAGGCCAGGGCCAGGCCGATCACCGGTAACGCACCCAGGTGCCACCCGACCACCCCGCCGCGCAGCAGCCGAAGCGCCCTCTGGGTGCTAGGACCGCGCCCGATCACGGTGCCCGACTGTGGTCGGTGCTCTGCTCACGGTCAGGGTCGGGTTCTCGACGAGTCCGCCGGTGCCCGGGGACCAGGGTGAGCACCACCGCCACCGCGACCAGACCCAGGACCAGCGCCACCACCCAGCCCTGCTCGGCCAGGCCGACCGCGATCGCCCCGAACGACAGCAGCGCCGTCCACAGGTACATCACCAGGACCGCCCGGGTCTGGGAGTGGCCGCGGTGCAGCAGCCGGTGGTGCAGGTGCATCTTGTCGGCGTGGAACCACCACTTTCCGGCGATGGTGCGCCGGACGTAGGCCATCACCAGGTCCAGCACCGGCAGCGCCAGGATCGCGACCGGGAGCAGGATCGGCAGGTACGCGGTCAGCAGCCCCTGCTGGTCGGCCAGCGCGGCCGGGTCCATCTGGCCGGTCAGGCTGACGGTCGAGGTCGCCAGCAGCAGCCCCAGCAGCATCGCGCCGGAGTCACCCATGAACATCCGCGCCGGGAAGAAGTTGTGCGGCAGGTAGCCCAGGCAGGCGCCGGCCATCGCCACCGTGACCAGGCTGGCGGTCGTGGCCCGGACGAGGTCCTGCTCCACCGACAGGACATAGGTGTACGCAGCGAAGGCCAGCGAGCCGATCGCGACGACGCCGGCCGCTAGGCCGTCCAGCCCGTCGACGAAGTTGATGGCGTTCACGCACACGAAGATCAGGAAGACCGTGATCGCGATGCTCGACATCTGGTCCAGTGCCACCAGCCGCCCGGGGACCGGGATCCACAGAATCCGCACCCCCATCAGGACCGCGATCCCCGCCGCCAGCACCTGCCCGGCCGCCTTGGCCAGGGCCGGCAGGTCGATCAGGTCATCGAGCACCCCGACCCCGCAGATCACCGCCCCGGCCAGGAGGATCGCGAACGAGTCACCGGTCACCAGCTGGTGGCGGCCGAGGAACGGCAGCTGCCTGGCACAGACCAGGGCGACGCTGACTCCCACCAGCATCGACAGACCACCGAAGTACGGCACCGGCCGGGCGTGCACGTCCCGGTCGCGAACCTTGGCGACCGCCCCGGTCCGCAGCGCCAGGCTGCGGCAGGCCGGAGCGGCCAGGAAGGTGGCGCTCAGCGCCACCAGCAGCACCAGGACGTACTCGCGCACCCCAGCCCCCTACCTACCCGGCTCTGCCCCGGCGGTCTCACCGGCCGCCGGCTGGTCAGCACTGCCGGGCGCGGGAACCTCCCCCGTGCCTGCCGGGTCCGGCTCGGCCGCCGCCTGCGACCGCCTCGTCTGGTCTGACTCAGCCGTCGGACCGGGCTCCCCCATCGGACTGGGCTGCGCCGTCGGCCCGGTCTGCCCAGCCGCGTCTGGAACGGCCGCCACTGCCTCCGGCCCGTCCGGCTCGGACGGAGCCGTCTCGGGCCCCTCGACCAGGGGGGCGACGGCCTGGACCTCACTGACCGGCACCACCCCGACCCGCAGCACCCGCCCCGCTGGGCTGGCGGCGAAGTCGATGATCGTCGAGCCCACCGGTCCTGGAGTCGGGCCGGCGTCCACGTACACAGCGACCGAGCTCCCGAGCTGGGCCCGGGCCGACCCCACGTCGGTTCCCGGTGGCTGCCCGCTGATGTTGGCGCTGGACACCGCGAGCGGCCCGGTCGCCCGCAGGACCGCTCGGGTGACCTCGTGGTCGGGGACCCGGACCCCGACTGTGCCGCGGGTCTCCCCCAGCTCCAGGCGCAGGCTCGAGTGCGCCGGCAGGATCAGCGTCAGCGGCCCAGGCCAGAACGCCGCCGCCAGCGCCCGGGCCGGCTCGGGAACCTCCCGGGCCAGGGCGTCGACGACGAAGGCGTCAGCGATCAGCACCGCCGGCGGCATCTCGCGGCCCCGCTGCTTAGCGTCTAGCAGGCCCTGGACGGCCGGCTCTGAGAAGGGGTCGGCGCCGATCCCGTACACGGTGTCGGTCGGCAGGACCACGCACTGCCCGGCCTTGACCGCCGTACGGACAGCGGCCACCGCCTCAGCCAGGCTCTCCGCCGCGACGACGACGGGCTCGGGCTGGTCATCCGCAGGATCGCAGTCCGGCTCGGCGGGCGGGTCCGCCACCGCGCTGGGGGACGCGTCGGCAGCCACGTCTGCGGTGAGCGCGGAGAAGGCGTCGGCCAGCGGCTGGGGCGCCTCCCCCACGGTGGTCTCCGCAGGAGTCTCGGCGGACGGTGTCGGGTCGGTCACCGGACCATCCTGCCAGTCCTGCCGGACTGCGACGACGACCAGACCCGCCGTGGCAGAGACCATCACCCCGTGCTGGCGCCGCTCAGCCCTGCCGGTTCCGGCGCGCGAGGCATGCCGGCGCTCAGGCCCGCCGCTGGAGGGCGAGCGCCAGCTGGGTACGGTCGCGCAGGCCGAGCTTGCGCAGAGCCGCGGAGACGTGGTTCTTGACCGTGCCCTCGGTGAGGAAGAGCGCGTCGGCGATCTCCCGGTTCGACGCCCCGGCAGCCACCATCCGTGCGATCTCGGCCTCGCGGGCCGTCAGCTCCGGGCTCCCGGGCGGGCCGGGCGGCACCTCCAGCGCCGGCCGGGCGCCCCCGGACAAGCGCGCGACGACCCGCGGCGCGACGTGGTCGTCGATGACCAGGGTGCGGCCGCGGACGGACCTGATGGCCTGCACGAGGTCCTCCGGCTCGACGTCCTTGAGCAGGAAGCCGTCGGCACCGACCGCGAGGCTGCCGAACACCAGCTCGTCCTCGTCGAAGGTCGTCAGCAGCAGCGTGGCGATGCCCGGGTGGCTGGCCTTGAGCCGGCCGATCAGGGTCATGCCGTCCATCCCGGGCATCCGGGCGTCGACCAGGGCGACGTCAACCCCGAGGCCGTCGGCCAGCAGGGACAGCGCCTCCGCTCCGTCACCGGCCTCGCCGGCGACGACCACGCCGTCCTCGATCTCCAGCAGCCGGCGCAGTCCTCGCCGGACCAGTGCCTGGTCGTCAACCAGCAGGACCCGGACCACCTCGCTCATCCGGTGACCCTCTCCAGCACCCGCGCCAGGACCCGTACGCCTCCGGCCGGCGGCTGCTCGATGACGAGCTCTCCTCCGGCCTCGGCCAGCCGCTGCTTCGCGCCCGCCAGCCCGAACCCGGGCTGGACCGGCGGACAAGGCCGCCCGTCGTCGCCGACGCTGAGGGTCACCGAGCCCGGGGCGAACGTGAGGGTGACGTCGGCGCGCGTGGCTCGCTCGGCGTGCCGGTGCACGTTGGTCAGGGTCTCCTCGGCCACCCGGTACAGGGTCGCACTGATGTCCGGCGGCAGTGCCCGAGCGGCCCCCGACGTACCGAAGGACACCTCAAGGCCGTTGCCCCTGTAGGTGCCGGCGAGGGTCTGCAGCGCGGTGCCGAGGCTCTGCTCGGCCAGAGGCGCCGGGCCCATGGCGCGGACCGCACGACGCACCTCGTCGAGAGCGGTTCCGGCTCCAGCGCGGGCGTCCGCGACCTCTGCCCAGGCCGCCTCCGGGTCCACCTCCCGGTACCGCAGCGCGTTGGTCAGCCCCAGCCTGATGACCGTGAGGTGGTGACCGACGGCGTCGTGGACCTCCCGGGCCAGGCGAGCCCGCTCCTCCGCAACGGCCAGCAGGCGGGTCTCCTCGCTGCGTCGCTGCAGCTCGGCATGTGCCTCGGCGAGGTCGGTGTGCGACCTGGCGAGATCGTCGTGCGCCTTCTCGAGGTCTGCGAGGAGGCGGGCCGCGGTGGCACGGCGCTGGCGCTCGGCGGCGATGAGCTGAGTGACGGCAAGAGTGATGAACACCAGCGGCGCGATGCCGACGACCTGCTGCACGACGTTCTGCCAGGACTGGTGGTACACGAGTGGCAGAGTGACCCCCATCGTTGCGACGAGGACGCCCGCGGCGAGGGCCGCCACCCGGGCCCCGGCCACCAGGACGACACCGGCGAGAGCGATCAGGAGAATGGACGCCCCGTACCCGGTGCCGTCGACCACCGTGTGGAAGATCCCAGCCGCCACGAACCCGAGGGACATCACCGGGTTGCCGCTGCCGGGCGACCACCCGAGCCACGGCCAGAGCGCCAGCAGGACAGCAGTGACGGCTGCAAGCCACGGAGCCGGCAGCAGCAGGGAGTCGTCACTGGCTGCCCACCGCGCCACCCAGGGCAGCACCAGTCCGCTCCAGAACAGCAGCGTGAAGACCCAGGGCCGGTCACCGGCCCTCCCCGAGCCGACGAGCACCGTCAGGAGTCTGCGCATGCCACCGACCCTAGAGGCGCGGCGTCCGGGGAGGCATCCGTCAAAGGTCCTCTCCCGACCGTGACGAAGGTCATGCCTTATCGCACGGTACGACGCCCCGGAGCAGGTGCCCCCAGGGCTCGTCCAGGCCGCAGGCATGACCAAGGTCACCCGGAGTCGTGGAGACCCATGACCTGATCCGTGACGGGCGACTGATGTCCGCTCCAGCAACGAGCCGTACGTTCGCTGGCATGCCCGTGCCTGATGATGAGTCCCGCTCCCCGGCTCTCAAGACGGAGCCCGAGCCTGCTCCGCCCAGGTCCCCGCGCCTGGCCCGGTCCCGGCACCCGGGCCTGGCGATCGCCCTGCGAGCTCTGCTCACCGTCGTCGCCATGCTCGCAGCCTCACTCGGTTCGGCTCTCGCTGCTCACGCTCTTGGTGCTCGGCTGAACCTGACCGGCCAGCCCCTGCGCCTGACGGTGTACACCGTCGTGTGCCTGGTCGGCTGCCTGCTGGCCTGGCTGCTGCGGCGCTTCTTCGAGCAGGACCGGCACGGCTACCTGGCCGCAGGCTGGCAGCGGGGCCGGGCCGTGGCCGCGCTGGGCGCCGGTACCCTGGCGGCGGTGGTAGTTCTGGGGACCGCCTACCTCGTCGCGACCGCCACCGGGACGGTCGGATGGAGCCCGTCAGAGCTCACCCCGAGTGAGCTCCTGGCTGGGCTGCCCCTGATCCTCGGCGTCAGCTTCGGGCTGCAGGGGATCCCGGAGGAGATGCTCTGGCGGGGCTACTTCCAGACCACCGCGGCCGAGCGGGTCGGCCCGGTGACCGCCGCGGTCGTCGGAGCCGCCGTCTTCGGGTCGATGCACCTGGTCTCGATCGGGTCCGGAGACACAGTGGGGTCCAAGCTGGTCTACATCGCGGCTGCCTGTGGCCTGGGACTCGCCTGCGCCGGGCTGCGGCTGGTCACCGGCTCGGTCTGGGCAGCAGCCGGCTTCCACGGCGGCATGCACGTGGTGGTCCGGGTGGCCGGGGTCTGGGCTACGCGGGAGCAGGAGGTCCAGCTCAACGCGCTCACCGGTGCCTGCGAGCTGGTGACGGGGCTGATCTGCCTGGCGCTGTGGCGGCGGCGTCAGAGCCGGGCGCAGGTGAGGTAGCGCCAGCGGCCGGTGAGGTCGCGGTGGTCACGCACCGACGTGTACGAGCCGTGGCGGGCGTACAGCTCGACCACGGCCTCGTGCTGCACCTCGGCGTGCTCGGCGGCCAACAGCCCGCCCGGCCGCAGCAGCCGGGCCGCCGCCCCGGCCAGGACCCGCAGTGCGTCCAGCCCGTCGTCGCCCGAGAACACCGCCAGCTGCGGGTCGTGGTCACGCACGTCCGCCGGGACCGACTCCCAGGCCGTCAGCGGCACGTACGGCGGGTTGCAGACCACCAGGTCGACCCGGCCGCTCAGCTCGGGCAGGGCCTCGGCCATGTCAGCCTCGACCACCTCGACCCCGGTGCCGTCCAGGTTGTCCAGCAGGTACGCCACGGCGTCCGGCGAGACCTCGACCGCCACCTGCTGCAGCCCAGGGTGCTCCTGAGCGATCGCCTTGCTGACCGCTCCGGAGCCGGCGCAGAGCTCCACCACCACGGCGTCGCGGCGCCCGGCCAGCTGCTCCAGGCACCACCCGGTCATGGCCTCGGTCTCCGGGCGGGGGACGAAGACCCCCGGCCCGACCCGGACCTCGGTGCGGCGGAAGTACGCGACCCCGGTGATGTGCTGCACCGGCTCCCCCGCCACCCGGCGGGCCACGGCCTCGTCGAGCCGCGCGCAGCTGTCCTCGTCGAGCGGACCCGCCAGAGCTAGCCGGGACGGGTCGGTACCCAGGGCGTACCCGACCAGGATCCGGGCCTCGGCGTCGGGTGAGGTGCTGGCGGCGAGCGCGGCCCGGGCCGCACGGACAGCCTCGCTCACCGTCTGGTGGCTCAGCTCTCCCCCACCCGGGCCAGCCGCTCAGCCAGGTCGGCCTCGTGCAGCGCGGTCAGCAGCGGCTGCAGCTCCCCGGCCAGCACCAGGTCCAGGTTGTGCGCCTTGAAGCCGATCCGGTGGTCAGCGATCCGGTTCTCAGGGAAGTTGTAGGTCCGGATCCGCTCCGAGCGGTCGACGGTGCGGACCTGCGACTTGCGGGCCGCCGCCGCAGCGCTCGCAGCCTCCTCAGCGGCCGCGGCCGCTAGCCGGGACCGCAGCACCCGCATCGCCGACTCCTTGTTCTGCAGCTGGGAGCGCTCGTTCTGGCAGGAGACCACGATCCCGCTCGGCAGGTGGGTGACCCGGACCGCCGAGTCGGTGGTGTTCACCCCCTGGCCGCCCTTGCCGCTGGAGCGGTACACATCGATCCGCAGGTCGTCGTCACTGATCTCGATCTCGCTGGTGTCGTCGAGGTCCGGGGTCACCAGCACCCCCGCAGCCGAGGTGTGGACCCGGCCCTGGGACTCGGTCACCGGCACCCGCTGGACCCGGTGGACTCCTCCCTCGAACTTCAGCACCCCGTACGGCATCTCCTCGCCGTGCCCCGGGGCCCGGACCAGCGCGGTCACCGACTTGTAGCCCCCCAGGTCGGTGTCCTGGGTGTCGAGCACCTCGACCTTCCAGCCCCGCCCCTCGGCGTACCGGCCGTACATCCGGAACAGGTCGGCGGCGAACAAGGCCGACTCCTCGCCCCCCTCGCCGGACTTGATCTCGAGGATCGCGTCGCAGGAGTCGTTGGGGTCACGGGGCGCCAGCAGCCGGGTCAGCCGCTCGGTGGCCTCGCTCAGCTGCTGCTGCAGCCCTGGCAGCTCCGCAGCGAAGGACGGGTCCTCCGCAGCCAGCTCCTGGGCGGCCGCCAGGTCGTCGGTCAGCCGCTCCTGCTCCGCCAGGGCCTTGACGACCGGGGTCAGCTCCGAGTAGCGCCGACCCAGCCGGCGGGCCAGGGCCAGGTCGGCGTGGGTTGCGGGGTCGGACAGCCGCCGCTCGATCTCGGCGTACTCAGCGACCAGGGCATCGGTTCCCTCAGACATCACCCTCCTGCAAGCCGGTCGAGACAGCACAGCACCGGAGCAGGATCGCTCCCGCCCCGGTGCCGACCAGCGCTACTTCTTCTTGCTGGCCTTGGGGTCTCGCTTGGCGTACCTCCGCTCGAACCGGGCCACCCGGCCACCGGTGTCCAAGATCTTCTGCCGACCGGTGTAGAAGGGGTGGCAGGCCGCGCAGACCTCGGTGTGGATGCTGCCGCTCTTCGACGTCGACCGGGTGGTGAAGCTGTTGCCACAGCTGCACGCGACCGTGGTCTCGACGTAGTCAGGGTGGATGCCCTGCTTCATGATGCTCTCCTCGTGTACTTCCCGGGTCGCCTCATACGGTGGGCCGGAACTGGCCGACCGGGCGTGAACCGGGACCGCCGTCTGATTATTCCGTACCGCCAGCGGCGGGCCAAAATCATGGCCTAGCTCGGCGTGGTCCGGCTGATCTGGACCAGGAACTCGCGGTTCGAGCTGGTCTTGCGCATCTGCTTGAGCAGCATCTCCACCGCTGCGGTGGTCTCCATCCCTGACAGCACCCGCCGCAGCTTCCAGATGATCGCCAGCTCCTCGCGGCCCAGCAGCAGCTCCTCGCGCCGGGTGCCGGAGGCGTCCACGTCGATCGCCGGGAAGATCCGCTTGTCGGCCAGGTCCCGGCGCAGCCGCAGCTCCATGTTGCCCGTCCCCTTGAACTCCTCGAAGATGACGTCGTCCATCTTGGAGCCGGTCTCGATCAGGGCCGTGGCCAGAATCGTCAGCGAGCCGCCGTCCTCGATGTTGCGGGCCGCCCCGAAGAACTTCTTCGGCGGGTACAGCGCGGCCGAGTCGACACCACCAGACAGGATCCGCCCCGAGGCCGGGGCAGCCAGGTTGTACGCCCGCCCCAGGCGGGTGATGCCGTCCAGCAGCACCACGACGTCCTTGCCCGCCTCCACCAGCCGCTTGGCCCGCTCGATGGCCAGCTCAGAGATCGTGGTGTGGTCATCGGCAGGCCGGTCGAAGGTCGACGCGATCACCTCGCCGGAGACCGTCCGCTCGAAGTCGGTGACCTCCTCGGGGCGCTCGTCCACCAGCACCACCATCAGGTGCACCTCGGGGTTGTTGGCGGTGATGGCGTTCGCGATCGACTGCATGATCATTGTCTTGCCAGCCTTCGGAGGCGACACGATCAGCCCTCGCTGGCCCTTGCCGATCGGGGCCACCAGGTCGACGATCCGCCCGATCATGCTGACCGCAGAGGTCTCGAGCTTCAGCCGCTCCTGCGGGTACAGGGGGGTCAGCTTGTTGAACTCCGGGCGGCTGCGGGCCGCCTCTGGCCCGCCGCCGTTGACGGTCTCCAGGGCCACCAGCGGGTTGAACTTCTCCTTGCGCTCACCCTCCCGAGGCTGACGGATCTGGCCGGTGACCACATCGCCCTTGCGCAGCCCGAAGCGGCGCACCATCGACAGCGAGACATAGGCGTCCTCGGGGCCGGGCAGGTAGCCGGAGGTCCGGACAAAGGCGTAGTTGTCCAGCACGTCGAGGATCCCGCGCACCGGCACCAGGACGTCGCCCTCGTTGACGGTCGGCTCGGCGTCATAGCGGTCGATGGCCCCTTGCCCACCGCGCTGCCGACGGTTCTGCCGGTCCCGGTTCCGCCGCCGGCGGCCGCGGCGGCCGCCACCCTCGTCCTCGTTGTCGGTACGGGGCTGCGGCGCCCGCTCCTCGGCCTCGGCCTGGTCAGAACGGCTGTCGCCCGCCTCGGCGTCGCCCCGGTCCCGGTTGCGCTGCCGACGCGTGCGGCGCTCGGGGTCGCCGCCCTCCAGGCCGAGCGCCGCCAGGCGGGCGCCCACCTCGTCCGCGGTCGACGACTCACTGCCCTGGGCAGGCTGGTCGCTGCCCTGTGACGGCTGCCGGCTCGGCTGAGGGTCTGGCGCCGCGGCTGGCTCACGGGACCCGGCCTGGGCCGCGTCACCCGACGCAGCAGGCGCGCTGGTCTCGACCGAGGCGGTGGCCGGGGCCTCGGTGAGCGTCGGCTGGTCGGCCGGCGCTCCGGCCGACCGCTTCGCTTCCCGGCGCTGACGGGGCTCCCGGGACGGCTGGGCCTCGCTGGTCGCGCCGTCCGTCGGGGCCGCCGCAGCCCTGGCCGGCTGCTGCGCGGCACGGATCGCGTTCACCAGGTCGCCCTTGCGCATCCCGGTCGTACCCTTCAGGCCGATCGAGCTGGCCAGCTGCTTCAGCTCCGACAGCAGCATGGCGTCCAGGCCCTTGGTCGGCGTGGTGGTGTCGGTCACGGACTTCCTTCCGTCGTGACGGCCCGGGCGCGGCCGCAGGCGTGCGGCACACTCACCCGGGCGTTGGAACATCCTTCAGGTCCGGACGTCGCATGATGTCTGTTCGGCAGCTGCCGCGCTTGACCTGTGAAGCGTTTTCGCAGAGAGAGCCTCCGCAACGACATCTAATGTAGCACCGGACCCGAGGCAGGTCCTAGCGGCGCGACCCGGTGGCCAGCACGGCTATCCTCGCGGCCATGACTCTGCCTGAGCCCCGACGCAACCTGCTGGCCGACCAGGCGGCCCCCACCCTGCTCCCCGATGACGGAGCTGACCTGGCACTGACCGCTTCCGAGGCCGCCGCAGCGGCCCGGCGCCAGCCGTCCTCGTGCCTGGCCTGGGCAGTGCTGGCCGAGCAGGAGCTGGCTCGCGGCACTGCCGACGCGGAGATCACCGCGTACGCCTATGCCCGGACCGGGTACCACCGCGGTCTGGACGCGCTGCGGCGCAACGGCTGGCGGGGCTCGGGCCCGGTCCCGTGGGAGCACCAGCCCAACCGGGGCTTCCTGCGGGCCCTGTGGGCCCTGGCCACCGCGGCCGACCGGATCGGCGAGACTGACGAGGCGGCCCGCTGCGTCCAGCTCCTGCGGGACTCCAGCGAGACCGGCTACCAGCAGCTGGCCGGCCGGTAGCGGCCGGCGCCGGCTGTACGACGGGTCAGGCCAGCCTCAGTGAGGCCTGGCGCAGCTGCTTGCGGAGCTGGTCGTAGCCGTAGCACACCGGTAGCCGGTCAGCGAACTCAGCCACGACGCTCCTGGGCGGGTCGAACAGCACACCGGCGTCGGCGGCTAGCAGCATGCTGGTGTCGTTGTACGAGTCCCCCGCGGCCAGCACCCGCATCCCCAGGCTCTGGAAGGCCTCCACCGCGGCCCGCTTCTGGTCCGCCATCCGCAGCCGGTAGCCGGTGATCCGGCCGTCGTCAGCGACCACCAGGCTGTGGCAGAAGATCGCCGGGAAGCCGAGCTTGCGCATCAGCGGGTGGGCGAACTCAGCGAAGGTGTCGGACAGGATCACCACCGCACTGAACGACTCCCTCAGCCAGCTCAGCATCTCGAGTGCTCCGGGCAGCGGGTCCAGCCCCGCAATCACCTCGGTGACATCGGGCAGGCCGAGCCCGTGGCGCTCCAGCAGGTCCAGCCGGTAGCGCATCAGCACGTCGTAGTCTGGCTCGTCCCGGGTGGTCCGCTGCAGCTCGGGGACCTGGGTCCGCTCGGCCACCGAGATCCAGATCTCGGGAACCAGGACCCCCTCCAGGTCCAGGCAGACCATCTCCGGGCGCAGGTCCTCGCTCACTGCCCTTCCACCCGCATCGTCCGAATCCGTCCCAGCACCGACGCCGAGCTCTTCAGCTCGGCCACCGTGTCGCCGACCTGGGCGTCCTTGGCCAGGTGGGTCATGATCCCTAGCCGGGCTCCTTCCTCCTCGCTGACCTGCTCCTGGCGGACGGCGAGGATCGAGACCTCGTGCTTGGCAAAGACCGCGGCGATCCGGGCCAGCACCCCGGGCTGGTCCTTCACCACCAGGCTCAGGTAGTACGAGGTCGTGGCCTCCTCGATCGGCGCCACCCCGCGACGCCGGTAGGTCGACATCGCCGGCCCGTGGGTGCCCCGGACCCGGTTGCGGGCCACGGTCACCAGGTCTCCCATCACCGCCGAGGCGGTTGGCTGCCCGCCGGCGCCGGGGCCGAGGAACATCAGCTGGCCCGCGTTGCGGGACTCGACGAAGATCGCGTTGTAGGCGCCCCGGACCGAGGCCAGTGGGTGGCTGGCCGGCACCATGGCCGGGTGCACCCGGACCGAGACCAGCTCCTCCTGGTCGCCCGCCACGGTCGCCACCGCCAGCAGCTTGACCACGCAGCCGAGGCGCTCGGCGGCCTCCATGTCCTCCCGGGTCAAGGTGGTGATCCCCTCCCGGTGCACATCGGACCCGCGGACCTCCGTGTGGAAGGCCAGGCTGGCCAGGATCGAGGCCTTGGCGGCGGCGTCGTAGCCCTCGACGTCAGCGGTCGGGTCGGCCTCCGCGTAGCCCAGCTGCTGGGCCTCAACCAGGGCCTCGGAGAAGGACACGCCCTGGGTGGCCATCTGGTCCAGGATGTAGTTGGTGGTGCCGTTGACGATCCCCATCACCCGGGTGATCTCGTCGCCGACCAGCGACTCCCGCAGCGGTCGGACGATCGGGATCGCCCCGGCTACGGCGGCCTCGAAGTAGAGGTCCACCCCGGCCCGCTCCGCAGCCGCGTACAGCTCGGGCCCGTGCGCCGCCAGCAGCGCCTTGTTGGCGGTCACCACCGAGGCACCAGAGTCGATCGCGGCCAGCAGCAGGCTTCGGGCCGGCTCCAGGCCCCCGATCACCTCGATCACCACATCGACCCCGCTGCGGACCAGGGCCTGGGCGTCGTCGGTGAGCAGGGACCGGTCGATCCCCTCACGCTCGGTGTCCAGGTGGCGCACGCCGATCCCGACCAGCTCGACCGGGGCACCGGTCCGGGCCTCGAGGTCGGCTCCGGTCTCCAGCAGCAGCCGAGCAACCTGCGAGCCGACCACACCGCAGCCCAGCAGGGCCACCCTCACCGGCTTGGCATCATTTCCCACAGGGTTATCTTGGCGCACCCGGCGCCGCCCGTACGGCGACTCACACGGTCTGGGACGCGACCAGCGCGTCGAAGGCCGCCAACACGGTCTGCGGCGCCGTGTACTGGGGCACGAAGCCGAGCAGCTCACGGGCCTTGGCCATCGAGTGGTGCGGCGAGCGCCCGATGTGCTCCGCGGTCGCGGCAGCGTGCTCGCCGGCCTCGGCCGCGAAGTCGTCCCAGGGCAGGTACCGGGCCCGCAGCTCGTGCCCTGCCCGGGCCGCCAGCAGACCGGCGTAGCCGCGCAGCGTCAGCGACTGCTCGCAGACCGCGTTGAAGGCCTCGCCGACGCTGGCCCCGGGCTGGTCCATGACCCTCTGGTGGAGCCGGGCGACGTCATCGGCGTGCACGTGCTGCAGCATCCCCAGCCCACGCTCGGGCAGGGTCACCGAGCCGTCCCGGCGCAGCGACCGGTAGACCTCCAGGTCGAGGTTCCCGGCCGGGTTGACGGCCACCCAGCCCGGCCCGCTGATGTGGCCGGGGTGCACCACAGCGGCGCGGACCCGCTGCTGCTCACCAAGCAGGAAGTCCTGGACCGCGGCCTTGTTTGTGCCGTACTCGTCGGTCGGGTACCGCGGCGACTGCTCGGTGGTGGGCACCACCTCGCTCGGCCCCCAGGACCAGATGCTGCCGGTCTGCACCAGCAGCTGCCCGTCCAGGGCGTCGGTGAGCTGGCGGGCCTGGGCCACGGTGAAGCAGGTCAGGTCGTGGACAGCCTCGGGCCGCCACTGGGCGACCAGTGCCCCGAAGCCGCCGTCTGCCTCGGCCCGGGACCGGTCGCAGGTGATCATCTCGACATCGCCCCAGGCCTCATCATCCCGGTACGGGCGGCGCTCTCCCCGGGTCAGGACGCCGACCTGGTGCCCGGAGCGGACCAGCCGCGGAACCAGGTAGGTGCCGATGTGCCCAGTGCCGCCGATGACCAGGATCCGCATCCTGCCACCCTACGTCGCGGCCCAGCCCTGGTCGAGGGCCAGCAGGTCCTCCAGGGTCTCCCGTCGCAGCAGGGTGGTCAGCTGAGCGTCGCGGACCGAGACCACCGGCGCCTTGGTGGTCATGTTGTAGTTCGAGGCCATCGCCCGCGAGTACGCGCCGGAGGACGGGACCGCGACCAGGTCTCCGGGACGGATGTCGCTCGGCAGGTAGACGTCGCGGACCAGGATGTCGCCGCCCTCGCAGTGCTTGCCGACCACCCGGCACAGCACCGGCCCGGCGCTCGAGGCCCGGTTCGCCAGGACCGCCGAGTACTCCGCGGCGTACAGGGCGGGGCGGATGTTGTCGCTCATCCCGCCGTCGACGCTGACGTAGACCCGCTGGGCGCCGCCCTCGAGGTCAACCACCTTGACCGTGCCGACGGTGTAGACCGCCATCGCAGCCGGGCCGCTGATGGCCCGGCCGGGCTCGATCGAGTACCGAGGCTCGGCCAGGCCGTAGCCGCGCCGCTCGTGCTCGACGATCTCGCGCAGGCTGGCCGACAGCCGGTCGGGCGTGGACGGGGTGTCGTCACTGGTGTACGCGATCCCGAAGCCGCCGCCGAGGTCAAGCTCAGGCAGGTCGGTCCCGGTGGCCTGGCGGAACTGGCTCATCAGGCGCATCGTGCGCCGGGCCGCGACCTCGAAGGCCCCGGTGTCGAAGATCTGGCTGCCGATGTGGGAGTGGATCCCGCGCAGCTGGAGCCGGGGGCTGTGCTGGCACCGTACGAGGGCCATCAGGGCCTGCCCGCCCAGGATCGAGAAGCCGAACTTCTGGTCCTCGTGGGCGGTCGCGATGTACTCGTGGGTGTGCGCCTCGACACCGGTGGTCACCCGCACCAGGACCGGTACGGTCCTGCCCACCTCGTCCAGGATCCGCTCCAGGCGGTCGATCTCGTCCAGCGAGTCGACGATGATCCGCCCCACCCCGGACTCGATCCCGTAGCGCAGCTCGTCGCTGCTCTTGTTGTTGCCGTGCATCCCGATCCGGGCCGGGTCCATCCCACCCCGCAGCGCCACCGCCAGCTCGTTGCCGCTGCAGACGTCAAGGCAGAGTCCTTCCTCGGCGATCCAGCCGGCGACCCGGGTCGTCAGAAACGACTTCCCGGCGTAGAAGATGTCCCAGCCGGCGAAGGCGTCCCGGAAGGCCCGGGCCCGGCGCCGGAAGTCGTCCTCGTCGACCGCGTACACAGGGGTGCCGGTCCGCTCGACCAGGGCGTCGACCCCCAGGCCGGCCAGCTCCAGGACCCCGCTGCCCGCCCGGCTCACGTTCACCGACCAGAGCCGCTGGTCGAGGGCGTTGACGTCGTCGGGACGCTGCAGCCACTGCGGCTTGACGGTGATCGCGTCGGCGTGCAGGGACCCGGCGACGTGAGTGTGGCTCATAAGGGAGAACTCTGCCAGGTCAGACTCGGCCCGCCGCGACCGCAACGGGATCTGGATCCGCACCGGCCGGGCCGGTTGGCCGACGGGCTCCCCCTGCCGGCGGGCCCCGCGCCGGCCGCAGACACCCCGGAGACCCTGCCCAGAGCCTCACCCGAGCGGCTGGCGCAGGGGTACGAGACGGCCGGGACGCGAAATGCACATCGCCCCCATAAGCTGACGTACCAGCGAGCACCACCACCGCGATGTTTGCTAAGGTTCACACCGGCGCCAGCACGCTGGCCCCCGTAGCTCAGGGGATAGAGCACCGCCCTCCGGAGGCGGGAGCGCAGGTTCGAATCCTGCCGGGGGCGCTGTACTCCCCGCGCCAGTGCCATCTCGAGGAGCCCCGTGCCGACCGTTGCCCCTAGCCCGTCCTGGCGTACTCCGGCCCTGGTCTGGGTCGTGGCCCGGCTGGTGATCTTCGGCGCCTGGTGGTTGTTCTCCTTCAGCACTCAGGGCGATGTCGTCTACTACTGGCAGCGGCTGCACCAGCTCTGGAGCGGGCAGCGGACCCCGGCCGAGACCCTGGTCGAGTACCCCACTCCGGTCGTCTGGCTGCTCTCGGTGCCGTACCTGCTGGCCCGGGGCATCACCGGGGCTGACCCTTCTGAGGCGTCGAAGAACGCATTCATCTGGGTCTTCGTGGTCGCGATGCTGCTGCTGGACCTGGCCTTCGCGGTGGCCCTGTGGCGCGGCGGCGGCGAGCGGCGCCGGTTCGCCCTCGGCTTCTGGGTCCTGTTCACGGCCCTGATGGGGCCCATCACGTACATGCGCTTCGACCTTGTGCCGGCGGTCCTGGGCGGACTGGCGGTGCTGTTCCTGGCCCGCCAGCGGCCTGTCGGCTCGGGAGCCCTGGTCGGGCTGGGAGCCGCGACCAAGCTCTGGCCGGCTCTGCTCTGGCCGGCCCTGCTCGGCGGCGACCGCCGCGACCGGCTGCGTGCCAGCGCCGGCTTCTGGGGCGCCGGGGGGCTGCTGGCCGGAGCCTCCCTGCTCTGGGCCGGCTGGGGCCGGCTGGTATCCCCCCTGAGCTGGCAGTCCGGCCGGGGGCTGCAGGTGGAGTCGGTCTGGGCCACCGGGGTGATGCTGGCCCGCGGTCTGTCCCCCCACACGTACCAGGTCGAGCTGTCCCGGTGGCAGGCCTTCGAGATTGCCGGTCCCGGGGTGCCCGCGATGCTCACCGCCGCCACGGTGGCCACCGGGGTCGGGGTCGTGGCTGTGGTGGCGGCCTACCTGGTCTGGCTGGCCCGCAGGGAGCGGAGCCTGGTCGACGCCGGGCTGCTGATGCTGCTGGTGGTGCTGGTCATGATCGTGACCAACAAGACCTTCAGCCCGCAGTACATGATCTGGCTCGGCGGGCCGCTGGCGGCGCTGCTCGTCGTGGCCGGCCGCCCAGGTGCCGAGCAGGCTCACCCGACGTGGTCGCAGCTGCGCAGCCTCACCTTCTGGGTGCTAGGGCTGACCCTGGGCACCCAGCTGGTGTACCCGGTTCTGTACGAGCCGCTGATCCACGGTGGGCGATGGCTCCTGCTCGCGACCGGGGTCCTGGTGGTTCGCAATATCGCGGTGCTGGTCTTCACCGTGGTGCTCGCCCGCGTGGTCTGGCAGACCCTGCGCCGCTCTCGCTCCTCCCGAGCGCACCGGCGCCGGCGGCTGCGGGGTCGTCGCCCGTGACCCGGCTGGGGGCGGTGCTGGGCTCTGGCTGGTTCTGGGCGGCGCTCTGGGCGCTGTCGCGGGCCTTTCTGGGCTACCAGTGGCGGACCACCAGCTCCTACATCGTCGGCGATGTCCACTACTACGCCCAGCAGGTGGCCCAGGCCGGCGGCTGGTCGGCGTCCCTGGTCGAGTACCCGACCCCCGTGGCCTGGGCGATGAACCTGCTCCGGCTGGTCACCAACGACAACCTGGGGGCGTTCGTGTGGGGCTTCGCGACCTCCATAGTGCTGCTCGACGCGGTGATGGCCCACCTGCTGTGGCGGTACGGCGGGCAGCGCCGCCAGCTCGCGGTGCTGGGATGGATCGGCTTCGTCACCCTGCTCGGCCCGCTGGCCTACTTCCGCTTCGACATGGCCCCGGCGGTGCTGGCCGGCGCCGGAGCCTTGCTGGTCAACCGCCGACCTAGCCTGGCCGGGGCCCTGATCGCGGGCGGGGCAGCGCTGAAGCTCTGGCCGGCACTGCTGGTGCTGCCACTGCTCGGCCGGGGGCGGGAGCGCCGGGCCAGCGGGGTGTCCTTCCTCGTCACCGGGCTGCTGCTGGCCGTGGCCAGCCTGGTGGCTGGCGGCTGGCCACGGCTGCTGTCACCGCTGGTGTGGCAGTCGGACCGGGGCCTGCAGGTGGAGTCGGTGGCCGCCACGCCGCTGGTGTACGCCCGAGCCTTCCTCGACGGTGAGTGGTCGGTGGGGATGTCGCAGTACAACGCGTACGAGATCACCGGGCCGGGGGTGGACACCGCGCTCCAGGTGGCCGACCTCTCCTTCCTGCTGGGCCTGGCCGTGATCGGGGTCCTGGGCTGGCGGGCGGTCCGGCTGGACCGGCGTACTCCGGCCACCGTGGCCCTGGTGATGCTGGCCACGACCATGGTGATGATCGTCACCAGCAAGACCCTCAGCCCGCAGTACGTGCTCTGGCTGGGTGGTCCGGTCTGCGCCCTGCTGGTCTCCTCCGACGAGCCCGAGCACCAGGCTCTGCGCTGGCCGCTGCTAGTCGCGGCCGGAGCCTGGCTGCTGGCGCTGGCCACCCAGGTGGTGTATCCCCTCCGGTACGCAGACATCGTGGGGAGCCCGCCCGGGGCAGGCGGCACCTCGGTGCTGGTCCTGCGCAACCTCGCGCTGGTAGCGGCGGCAGTGGCCGTCGTAGCACTGGCCTGGCGCAGCAGCCGGCAGGAACCCGTCTTTGGATCTGAGACCGAATCCCCCGACGACCCAGTCGTGACGGACCCGGTTCGCTAGCCTGGGCAGACAGTCTGGACGAAGGCCGCCCGGACTGACAACAGATGATTCGAGGAACCGTGGCAACCCAGCCGGACCAGGACCCCTCCGCCTCCCAGGACTTCGGAGCCAACGACTGGCTGATCGACGAAATGTATGAGCGGTACCAGCGAGACCCCGGCAGCGTCGACGCCGCCTGGGTAGCCTTCTTCGACAAGCGGGCGGGCACCGAGAAGCCGGCCGCTCCCGCTGCCCCGGCAGCGCCGGACCCACCGGCAGCACCAGCACCGGCACCGGCTCCCGTCGTCGCCGCACCTGCGCCCCTCCCGCAGCCGGGAGCGGCACCCTCACCGAAGCCGTCGAGGCCGGCCTCGGTTCCCCCGTCCAAGCCCGCCACCTCGGTCCCGCGCTCGGCTGAGCACGGCGGAGCCAGCGCGTACCTGCCGGCCGAGGCCCCCAGCTTTGCCCGGCGCCCGGCGCCGTCCACCGAGCAGCCGCAGCACACCGTGCTGCGCGGTGCCCCGATGCGAACCGCCAAGAACATGGAGACCTCGCTCCAGATCCCCACCGCCACCTCGGTCCGGACGATCCCGATGAAGCTGGTCATCGACCTGCGCACCATGATCAACCGGCACCTGCGCCAGACCATTGGCGGCAAGGTCTCGTTTACCCACATCATCGGCTACGCGATGGTGAGGGCCCTGGGCATGGTGCCCGCGATGAATGTCTCGTACGCGCTTGCTGACGGCAAGCCGACCGCGGTCCAGCCCAGCACGGTGAACCTGGGCCTGGCGATCGACCTGCCAAAGCCCGACGGCACCCGCCAGCTGATGGTCCCCAACATCCGCAGCTGCGAGCGGCTCACCTTCGGCCAGTTCTGGCACGCCTACGAAGAGCTGGTCCGCAAGGCCCGGGCCGGCAGCCTCACCGTGGACGACTTCGCCGGCACCACCGCCACCTTGACCAACCCGGGCGGGATCGGGACCAACCACTCCATCCCGCGGCTGATGCAGGGCCAGGGGCTGATCCTCGGGGTCGGCTCGATCGACTACGCGCCCGGCTTCGCCGGGGCTGCGCCGGCCCGGCTGCACGAGATGGGCGTCTCCAAGGTCATGACCCTGACCTCCACCTATGACCACCGGGTGATCCAGGGCGCCCAGTCCGGGGAGTTCCTGCGGGCGATGGAGCAGCTGCTGCTCGGGCAGCACGACTTCTACGAGGAGATCTTCACCTCGCTGCGGATCCCGTACGCGCCGCTGCCGTGGGACACCGACATCGACGTCTCGCCCGCGGACGCGGTCGACCGGCAGGCCCGAGTGATCGACTTCATCACCTCGTACCGGACGCTGGGGCACCTGACCGCGAGCGTCAACCCCCTCACCTACCGCCAGCGCAGCCACCCGGACCTGGAGCTGCGCACCCACGGGCTGACGATCTGGGACCTGGACCGGACCTTCCCGGTCGGGAACCTGGGCGGCCAGGAGCGGGCCCAGATGACGCTGCGCGACGCCTGGGAGGTGCTGCGCGACGCGTACTGCCGCTCGGTCGGCGTCGAGTACATGCACATCGCCAGCGTTGAGGAGCGGGACTGGCTGCAGGAGCGGCTGGAGCAGCCGACCGTGCCGCTGTCGCACGCCGAGCACCTGCGGATCCTGGACAACCTGAACGAGTCGGAGATCTTCGAGACCTTCCTCCAGACCAAGTTCATCGGGCAGAAGAGGTTCTCGCTGGAGGGCGGCGAGTCGACCATCGTGGCGCTGCACGAGATCTGCGAGCAGGCGGCCAACACCGGGCTGGACGAGGTAGCGATCGGGATGCCGCACCGGGGCCGCCTGAACGTGCTGGCCAACATCGTGGGCAAGTCGTACGGACAGATCTTCCGCGAGTTCGAGGGACAGACGGACCCGCTGTCCACCCAGGGCAGCGGTGACGTCAAGTACCACCTCGGAGCCGAGGGCGAGTTCGTCTCCTCCAGCAACCGCCGGATCGTCGCCTCGGTGGCGGCGAACCCCTCCCACCTGGAGGCGGTCAATCCGGTCCTGGAGGGAATCACCCGGGCCAAGCAGGACCGTTCCAGCAACGAGCAGCCGTACCCGGTGCTGCCGATCCTGCTCCACGGCGACGCCTCGTTCGCCGGGCAGGGCGTGGTCTACGAGACCTTGCAGATGTCGCAGCTGCGGGGGTACCAGACCGGTGGCACGATCCACCTGGTGGTGAACAACCAGATCGGATTCACCACGGCGCCGGTGGAGTCGCGCTCGTCGCTGTACTGCACGGACGTGGCCAAGGTGGTCCAGGCCCCGGTCTTCCACGTCAACGGTGACGACCCCGATGCGGTGGTCCGGGTGGCGCGGCTGGCCTTCCAGTTCCGCCAGCAGTTCCACAAGGACGTCGTGATCGACCTGGTCTGCTACCGGCGCCGGGGTCACAACGAGGGTGACGACCCGAGCTTCACCCAGCCCCTCATGTACGACCTGATCGAGCAGAAGCGCTCGACCCGCAGGATCTACAACGACGCCCTGATCGGCCGCGGCGACATCACCCCGGAGGAGTCCGAGGAGTACGCGGCGAAGTTCCGCACCCGGCTGGAGATGGTCTTCCGAGACCTGCGCGAGGGCACCCGCGACGAGGACCAGGAGTACCGCAAGGTCCCGTACTACCCGCCCAAGCTGGGCTCCAACGTGGGCACCACCATCTCCGAGGAGGTGATGCACCGGATCGCCGACGTGCTGACCGAGGTACCCGAGGGCTTCCAGATCCACCCGAAGGTCCTGCCGCAGCTGCAGCGGCGCGCCGACATGATCCGCAACGGCCCGATGGACTGGGCAACGGCCGAGACCCTCGCCTTCGGCTCGCTGCTGATGGAGGGCCGCCCGGTCCGGGTCACCGGGCAGGACTCCCGCCGGGGCACCTTCTCCCAGCGCTTCGCCGCCATCATCGACCGGTCCACCAACGAGGCCTGGGTGCCGCTGAAGCACCTGACACCGGACCAGGCCAGCTTCGACGTCTACGACTCGCTGCTGAGCGAGTACGCCGCCATGGGCTTCGAGTACGGCTACTCGGTGGCCGCTCCAGAGGCGCTGGTCTGCTGGGAGGCCCAGTTCGGCGACTTTGCCAACGGTGCCCAGACCATCATCGACGAGTTCATCAGCTCAGGAGCGGCGAAGTGGACTCAGAAGTCGGGCGTGGTGCTGCTGCTCCCCCACGGCTACGAGGGGCAGGGCCCCGACCACTCGAGTGCCCGCATTGAGCGCTGGCTGCAGCTGTGCTCAGAGGACGCGCTGGCTGTTGCCCAGCCCTCGACCCCGGCCAGCTACTTTCACCTGCTGCGGACCCACGCCTACGTCAACTGGCACCGGCCGGTGGTGGTCATGACGCCGAAGTCGATGCTGCGGAACAAGGCCGCGATGTCGACTCCCGCCGACATTCAGCACGGGCGCTGGCAGTCGGCCATGGACGACCCGACCATCCAGGACCCAGCGCGGGTGAAGCGGCTGATCCTGTGCTCGGGGAAGATCCGCTGGGAGCTGATCGCCCAGCGGTCCAGGCTCGGTCTCGACGAGCAGGTGGCGATCATCTCGCTGGAGCGGCTGTACCCGCTGCCCGCCGAGGAGATGGCGGCCATTCTGGACCGCTACCGCCACGTCAGCGACGTCCGCTACGCCCAGGACGAGCCTGCCAACCAGGGGGCCTTCTGGTTCATGGAGCGCCACCTCGGAAAGGCTGTGCGAGAGCACCTTCCCGACTACGAGCTGCGGATGCGCCCGTACATGCGGGAGGCAGCGTCGGCACCTTCTGTCGGGTCTCACCAGCTGCACGAGGCCCAGGCGGCCGAGCTGCTCAAGGCGGCCCTCAGCGACGACCCGGAGGGCTGACGTGTACTTCACCGACCGCGGTCTGGAGGAGCTCGCCCAGCGACGCGGGGAGGAGACCGTCACCTTCGCCTGGCTGGCCGACCGGATGCGGACCTTCGTCGACCTCTTTCCAGAGCTGGAGACTCCGGTGGAGCGGCTGGCGACCTGGCTGGCCCGCGACGATGACCTCGACGACTAGACACGGTCGCCGCTGGTGCCGTGCCGCCCGGCTGTGCCGAGTGGGTTCCCGCCCGTGTCACCCGGACTGGGTCTGCTCCCTGGAACACGACTGCTGGTAGTGACACCAGGGGTGCGACATGCCTACACTTGAAAGGTTTCCCCGGTGACGAGGGCTGCTGCTCGGTAGTCTCCTCGCTGGGCGCTCTCCGATCGACAAGGAGTTCACTGGTAATGGACTGGCGCAATCGTGCCGCGTGCCTGACGGAAGATCCCGAGCTGTTCTTTCCGATCGGGAACACCGGTCCAGCTCTTCTTCAGATCGAGGAGGCAAAACGCGTCTGTGCGCGCTGCGAGGTGCGCGACAGGTGCCTGCAGTGGGCGCTGGACGCCGGGCAAGACCATGGCGTGTGGGGCGGGATGAGCGAGGACGAGCGGCGGGCTCTGAAGCGGCGCAACGCCCGGGCCCGAGTTCGTCAGGGCTGATCAGAGCGGGATGGTCACGACCGCCCGGGAGCCTGACTGGTCCGGGCGGGGCCCCAGGGTGAAGCTGCCGTGGAGGTCGCTGACCAAGGTGGTGACGATCGACAGGCCGAGGCTGCCCCCGACGCGCTCCAGTGTGAATCCCTCGGGCAGGCCCTGCCCGTCGTCGCAGACCTCAATGACGAGCCGGGTCTCGTCCCGGGTGGGGACGACCGTGACAGTTCCTGAGCCTGAGCCGAGGCCGTGCTCAATGGCGTTCTGGCAGAGCTCGGTCAGCACCAGCGAGAGGCTGGTGGCGGCGGCCGCCGGCACCTCCCCGAACGAGCCGTCCCGGATCGCAGTGACCTTGCCCCGCGACGCGGCCAGGTCGCCGACGTACCGCAGCAGACGGTCCATCACCTCGTCGAAGGCCACCACCCCGTCGAAGCTCTGCGAGAGGATCTCGTGCACGACGGCGATGGCCTGGACCCGGCTCATCGCGTGCTGCAGGGCAGTCTTGCCCTCGCTGCTGCGGATCCGGCGAGCCTGAAGCCGCAGCAGCGCTGCGACGGTCTGCAGGTTGTTCTTGACCCGGTGGTGGATCTCGCGGATGGTGGCGTCCTTCGTCACCAGCTGCCGTTCCCGGCGCCGCAGCTCGGTGGAGTCCCGCAGCACCAAGAGGGTCCCGGCGGAGCCGGTCGCCGTGGTCAGCGGCACCACCCGGATGGTCAGGGTGGCCCGCTCCCCCTCGAGCTCGACCAGCGCGCTGGCGCGGTCCTGGAGCTGGGTGAGCGGGGCCTGGTCGGTGGGCTGGTCCTGAAGCAGCCCCTCGGTGAGGCTGACGACCGGCTCCCCCGCCAGGTCGCCGGTGAGCCCGAGCCTCCGGTACGCCGACACCGCGTTCGGGCTGGCGTAGCGGACCGTTCCGTCCGGGTCGACCCGGACAATGCCCTCCCCGACCCGCGGCAGCGGGGCCCCCTCCGGTCGGGCGACGGGGAAGTCGCCTCGCCAGAGCATGTCGGACAGGATCTCGGCGATCTCGAGGTACTGGTCCTCAAGCTCTCCCGGTGCCCGGACTCCCATCTGGTTGGTGTGCCGCTCCACCACAGCGATGCAGCGGCCGTCACGCATCACGGGGATCGCCCAGACGTCGACCGGGATCCCGGCCTGCAGCTTGTTGTCACTGGTCTCGCAGATGACCTCGGACAGGTACGCCTCGGTGACCAGGTGCTCGGGGTCGTAGCTGATCACCTCGCCGACCACGTCGTCCTCGAGCGCTGTCGGGCCTGTGACCGGACGGATCTGGGCGGCTGCCCAGAACTCGTTGTCATCTGTGCCCGGAAGCCAGCAGATCAGGTCGGAGAAGGACAGGTCAGCCAGGATGTGCCAGTCGGCGACCAGGTCCTGCAGCATCTCGACTGCGGACTGGTCGAGGTCAGTGTGCGCCTGCGCCACCTGGGCCAGCGTTTGCACCGGCAGACCCTCAGCGCGGCAGACCGGTGCTACGCGTTGGGACGCTTGCCGTGGTTGGCGCTGTTCTTGCGACGAGAACGACGCTTACGTCCGCCCTTGCCCATGGTGTCTCCTCACCTCGACGACGATCCCGCCGCCACGGCGGGCACGGTGGGCCATCCTACAGGGTGCCGCTGCGGGTCACTGCCGCTCGACCCGCACCGTGGCGATCCGCAGGGTGATCCGGCTCACCAGGCTGGCTGGTGCCGGAGTGGGCGGGCAGGCCCGCTGCACCAGGGTCCGGACTGCGGTCCAGACCTCGGCCTGGTCCAGGCACGGCTCACAGGCGGCCAGGTGCTCGCGGACCGCGTCCTCGGTGGCGTCGTCCAGCTCGTGGTCGAGGAACTCCTGGATCCGTTCCAGGACCAGTCGGCAGCTCTCGTCGTGCTCGTGCTCCTCCCCGAGCGGTACAGCCTCAGGCATCACGCCTCCCGACCAGACCTTCTTGCTCGGCGTACGCGCGGAGCCTGGTGCGCAGCTGGCCCCGGGCCCGGTTCAGCCGCGACATCACGGTCCCGATCGGGGTGCCCATGATCTCGGCGATCTCCTTGTACGAGAAGCCCTCGACATCGGCCAGCAGAACCGCCATCCGGAAGTCGTCCGACAGGGAGGCCAGGGCCTCGGTCACAGCGGAGTCCGGCATCGCGTCCAGCGCCTCGGCCTCGGCCGAACGCAGCCCGGTGCTGGTGTGGGACTCGGCTCGGGCCAGCTGCCAGTCCTCCACGGTCGGGTCGTCGGACAGCTGCGGCTGGCGCTGAGCCTTGCGGTAGCCGTTGATGTAGGTGTTGGTGAGGATCCGGTATAGCCAGGCCTTGAGGTTGGTTCCGGGGGTGAACTGGTGGAAGGCGCTGAAGGCCTTGACCATGGTGTCCTGCACCAGGTCCTCGGCATCGGCTGGGTTGCGGGTCATCCGCAGCGCCGCGCCGTAGAGCTGGTCCACGTAGGCCAGGGCGTCACGCTCGAACCGGGCGGTCCGCTCGTCGTCGGTCTCACGCTCGAGATCGACCATCAGGTCGGCCCGGTCGGACCCGTCGGTGATGCTCATCACCCACGACCCTAGCGTCAGGGCGGCAGCTGGCGCACGGCCGCCGCGCGGGGTCAGTGTGGCGACGCTCATGCCGGCAGCAACGCCCACCCCTGCCGCCCGTATTCCCGTGCCCCCGGTCCGGCCTTCCGAAGCCCCCGGCCTGGGCGAACCAGCGGTGAAGAACGATGCGCTAGAAGGACCGGTGACAGCGAAGCGGCCGAGCCGCCGGGCAGGCGGCGGTCAGACACGGCCCAGGAAGCTCGCAACAGCCGCCACGACCAGGTGCTGGGCCTGCTCGACGGTCAAGGCGCGGCGGGCCGGGACCAGGTCGTGCGCGGCCGAGGGCACCTCGACCAGCCGTCGGGGCGGCTCGAACCAGCCCTCGGGGACGCTGTCGTGCAGCTCTGGCGCAGTCCCGAACGGGTCTCGCTCACCCTGAACCACCAGGACTGGCTGCTGGACGCCGAGCAGCTCTGACAGCCGGGACTTCTCCGGCTGGCCCGGCGGGTGGAGCGGGAAGGACAGCGCCACCACGGCTCGCTGCGGCGCCAGCTCGGTCGCCGCACTGCCGCGGCAGGCGCAGCGGGCCCCGGCACTGTGCCCTCCGGTGACCAGGGGAAGCTGCGGGTAGCGGGTCTGGGTCCAGCGCAGCGCCGTGGCCCAGCCCTGGTCCAGGACGGCTGAGCGGGGCGCCACCCGAGCGCCGCGGGCCTTCCAGGGCTGGATGTGGCGGACCACGCTGATGCCGAGGCCGGGCAGCTGCTGGGCCAGGGCCTGCAGGTCCAGCCCGTCCACCCGCCCCCCAGCGCCGTGGCCGAGCAGGAGCAGGGCCACCGGGTCCGCGGCGGGGCTGACCAGAGCCACCCCGTCGTCGTCGAGCTGGACCTGCTCACTCACCTCAGCCAGGTCCCGGGGCGCGTCCGTGCTCATGCCGGCTCCAGCGGCTGTACCAGCTCTGGCCCGTCGTTGCGCACGTTCCCGACGGCCGCCGAGACCGGGTACCCGGCCAGCCGCTCCCCGGTCAGGGCCAGCAGGCCGAGCACAGCCTGCGGGTCGGTCAGCCCCGGGTCCAGCCAGGCCTCCCAGTCAGTCGGCTCCACCGTGACCGGCATCCGGTCGTGGAGCTTCCCGAGCCGGTCGGTGGCCTCGGTGGTGATGATCGCCACCGACGTCAGCCAGGTTCCAGTGGCGGGGTTCTTCCAGTGCTCGTAGATCCCCGCCATCACCAGCAGCCCGGTGTCAGGCTTGATGAAGTAGGGCTGCTTGGTCCGCTGCCCACCGGGCACCGGCTGCCACTCGTAGTACCCGTCGGCTGGGAGCAGGCAGCGTCGGGAGGCGAAGGCGGCCCGGAACATCGGCTTGCTCGCCACGGTCTCGGCGCGGGCGTTGACCTGGGGCCTGCCGAGGCCTTTCGCCCAGGACGGGACCAGCCCCCAGCGGGGCGCTACTAGCACCCGGCGCCGCTGCCCGGTGTCCCGGCTGGTCTGGGTGACCACGGCCGGCACCGCGTCGGTGGGAGCCAGGTTCCACGACCGCGGCGGCGGCTGCAGCACCTCGTCCGGCTGGAAGACCTCCTGCAGTGCCGCCTCGTCGGCCGAGGCCGCGTACCGTCCGCACATCGTGGTGCCCCGCTCCCTGGTCGGTGTCGTCTGCTGGGTCCGCTCCCGCTGGGCGTCACCTTATTAGGACGGGCTGGGGTGGCTGGCACAGTCTTTTCCCGTGCCCAGGGTGTGCCCGCACCCCTCGACAGGATAGGAATGGACCATGAGTCTGATGCGATTCGCTGCTCGTTCGATGCTGGCCAGCTTCTTCGTCGTCCAAGGCGCGAAGGCCGTGGTCAACCCGGAGCCGCTGGTGGCTGGTGCCGAGCCCATCGCGCGCTCCTTCGTGCCGCTGGCCCAGCGGGTCGCGCCCGCGTCGCTGGCCGGGTACGTCCCCGAGGAGACCCAGACCCTGGTCCGGGCCACCGGGGCAGCTCAGGTCGTCGGGGGCCTGATGCTGGCCACCGGGATCGGGCGGCGTCTCGGCGCTGCCGTGCTGGGGCTGTCGATGGTTCCGCACGTGCTGGCGTCGCGCCCCAGCCGCGCCGCGAGCGCCGAGCAGCGCGAGATTGCCAAGTCGCAGCTGCTCCGCAATGTCGCTCTGCTCGGTGGCGCGATCCTGGCCTCCCTCGACACCCAGGGCAAGCCCAGCCTGGCCTGGCTGGCTGCAGACCGCCGGGAGCGGCTCACCACTGAGGCTCGGCGGACCGGGCGGCAGCTGGCCCTGGGCGCCCGGCGGACCGGCAAGGGCGTCGCCCAGGACACCCGGCGCGCGGCCCGGACGACCGCCCAGGAGGCCCGGCAGACCCAGAAGGCGCTGCGCCGGGCCGGGACCAGGGCCCGTCAGCAGGTGGCCCAGAGCAGCCCTGCCCTCAGTTGAGCCAGCTCGGAGGACCGGGCCCCTGGCCGGCGCCGCGCCGGACCGGGGTGTCTGCCACGGTCCCGGTCCCCGGCTCGAAGTCAGCCACCGCCCGGGCGCTGCTGCTGGCGGCACTGGCGTCGGGGCCGGGCACTGTCGCCGGGGCCCTGGAAGCCCGTGACACCGCCCTGATGCGGGCCGCCCTGCGGTCGCTGGGGGCCCAGGTCGACGACACTGACCCGGCTCTGTGGCACGTGCAGCCGGTGACGCTCACCACCCGGGACGTCGAGATCGACTGCGGCCTGGCCGGTACCGTCGCCCGCTTCGTCCCCCCGGTGGCGGCCCTGTCCGCCGGGACTACCCGCTTCAGTGGTGACCCGGCCGCGAGCCGGCGGCCGATGGCACCGCTGCTGGACGGCCTGCGGCAGGCCGGCGCCCGGGTCACCGACGACCGGCTGCCGTTCTCGGTGACCGGGCCGGTCACCGGGGGTGAGGTCCGCATCGACGCCGCGGCCTCCTCCCAGTTCGTCTCCGGGCTGCTGCTGACCGCTGCCCGGTTCCCGCAGGGGATCCAGCTGTCGCACACCGGCCCGGAGCCGGTCCCGTCGGCCCCGTACCTGGAGCTGACGGTGGCGGCGCTGCGGGCCCGGGGCGCCGAGGTCAGCACCGGCCCCGACCGCTGGCAGGTGGCCCCAGGACCGCTGGCCCCGGTCGCCGAGACAGTTCCTCCTGACCTCATGAACGCGGCCGCCTTCCTGGCGGCGGCGGTGGTGGCCGGCGGCCGGGTCACCGTCCCCGGGTGGCCGGGCACCGAGCTGCCCGGGGCTGAGGTCCCCCAGCTGCTGCAGCGGTTCGGCGCCCAGACCGAGGTCGGCTCGCACGGGCTCACCGTCAGCCATGACGGCGGTGGCTGGGACGGGATCGAGGTCGACCTGCGCGGCAGCGCCGAGCTGACGCCGGTGGTGGCGGTGCTCGCTGCCCTGGCGGGGTCGGTGTCCACGATCACCGGGATCGGGCACATCCGCGGTCACGAGACCGACCGGGTCAGTGCCCTGGCCACCGAGCTGACCAGGCTCGGCGCCCGGGTCGAGGAGCACCCCGACGCGCTGGTGGTCCGGCCCGCCCGGCTGCACGGCGGGCTGTGGCACTGCTACGGCGACCACCGGATGGCCCATGCCGGGGCCCTGCTCGGGCTGGTGGTCAGGGACGTCGTCCTTGACGACATCGGCTGCACCTCGAAGACCCTCCCCCAGTTTCCGGCCCTGTGGACCCAGATGGTGGCCGCGTGAGGGCGCCAGGCGGGATCTACCACGACGACCATGCTGGCTTCGGACGGCCGGCCCGCCGGACCCGTCCCCGGACCAAAGAGCGACCCGACTACCGAGACCGCCCGACCGGACGGGTCATCACCATCGACCGGGGCCGGTACCGCTGCGTGGTGGACGGACGCCACGTCAGCGCTACCAAGGCCCGGCCCCTGGGGCGCCGCTCGGTGATCGTCGGCGACCTGGTCTATCTCGACGGAGACATCTCCGGCGCCGAGGGCAGCCTGGCCCGGATCGTCGAGGTCCAGCCCCGGACCACGGTGCTGCGCCGCTCGGCGGACGACAGCGACGCCGCCGAGCGGCCGGTGGTGGCCAACGCCGACCAGATCCTGATCGTCACCGCCCTGGCCAACCCACCACCGCGGCCCGGCATGATCGACCGGGTCCTGGTAGCCGCGTACGACGCTGGGATCGACCCGGTGCTGTGCCTGACGAAGGCCGACCTGACCGGGCCCGACGCGCTGCTCGCCGCGTACCAGCCGCTTGGGATCCCCATCGTGGTCACCGCCCCGGGGGCTGACCTGAGCGAGCTTCGGCAGCTGCTGGCGGACCGGGTGACGGTGCTCGTCGGGCACTCCGGAGTCGGCAAGTCCACCCTGGTCAACGCCCTGGTCCCCAGCATCAACCGGGCCACCGGCGAGGTCAACGAGGTCACCGGGCGGGGCCGGCACACCTCGACCTCCGCGATCGCCCTGGAGCTGCCGTCCCCCGGCGGCTGGGTCGTCGACACTCCCGGGGTCCGCTCCTTCGGCCTGTCCCACGTCCAGCCCCGCAACGTGCTGCGGGCCTTCACCGATCTCGACCAGATCGCCGAGGGCTGCCCCCGTGGCTGCACCCATGCCGCCACGGAGCCGGAGTGCGCGCTGGACCTGGCGGTCCGCGACGGGCGCCTGTCTGCCGACCGGCTCGGCTCGTTCCGCCGGGTCCAGGTCGCTGGCCCCGTCCACTGACGCACCGCCAGGCACCGACCGGCCCCAGGTCGAGACCCGGTACTCTGCCAGTCATGGCTGCGAGCAAGGACCTGACCGACGACCTCCGTCTGGCGCACGTGCTAGCCGACAACGCCGACTCCCTCACCACCAGCCGGTTCAAGGCGATGGACCTGAAGGTGTCGACCAAGCCTGACCTGACCCAGGTCTCGGACGCAGACACCGCGGTCGAGGAGGCGATCCGGCGGACCCTGAGCCGAACCCGGCCGCGGGACGCGGTCCACGGCGAGGAGGGCGAGGACACCGGCTGGGGGCCGCGGCGGTGGGTGGTCGACCCCATCGACGGGACAGCCAACTTCGTCCGCGGGGTGCCGGTCTGGGCCACCCTGATCGCGCTGATGGTCGAGGACCAGGTCGAGGTGGGAGTGGTCTCGGCGCCGGCCCTGGGACGGCGCTGGTGGGCCTGCACCGGGTCGGGCGCGTACACGGGGAAGTCGCTGATGCACGCATCACCGATCCGGGTCTCCCGGGTCAGCCGCCTGGCCGACGCCTCCGTGTCCTACTCCTCCCTCCACGGCTGGGTGAGCTGCGGGCGGGGGCTGCAGTTCGGTGACCTGATCCGGTCCGCCTGGCGAAGCCGGGCCTTCGGTGACTTCTGGTCGCACATGCTGGTCGCCGAGGGTGCGGTCGACCTGTCGGTAGAGCCGGAGCTCGCGGTCCACGACATGGCCGCCCTCGACGTCATCGTCCGGGAGGCTGGCGGGCAGGCCACCTCGATCGACGGGGCTCCAGGCCCGGTCGGCCCCGGCCTGCTGTGCAGCAACGGCCGGCTCCACGACGAGGCGCTGGCGCTGCTCAGCGAGTTCGACGACGACGCCGACGACACCGAGGAGTCGATCATCATCATCGGCAAGCGGGAGGCAGCCGACCAGGGCTGACAGCTGCGCCTGGGGCTACCGGCTGCCGCCGGCCCTCAACGAGCCGGTGCCGAACCGGGGTACGGCCGCCAGCAGCTCGGTGGTGTAGTCAGACTGCGGCGCCTCGTACACGCGCGCCGCGGGCCCGTGCTCGACCAGCGCCCCGCGACGCATCACCGCCACCGTGTCGCAGACGTGGCGGACCACGCTCAGGTCGTGGCTCACCATCACCAGGGTCAGCCCCTGGTCGCGGACCAGCTCGGTGAGCAGGTTGAGCACCTGGGCCCGGACCGACACGTCCAGGGCCGACACCGGCTCGTCGGCGATCAGCACGTCGGGCTCGGGCGCCAGCGCCCTCGCGATCGCGATCCGCTGCCGCTGGCCGCCGGAGAACTCGTGCGGGTACCGGTCGGCGGCATCGCTCGGCAGCCCGACCGCCTCCATCACCTCAGCGAGCCGGGCCCGCGGGTCAGCGGGAATGTGGCCGCGGCGGCGCAGCAGCGGTGAGCGCAGCGGCTCAGTGATGATCTGCCCGACCCGCATCCGCGGGTTGAGTGAGGAGCGTGGGTCCTGGAAGACCAGCTGCACCGACGAGCGCAGCTCGGCGAGGTCCTGCTCCCGCCGCCCCGAGACCGGCTGGCCCTGGAACCGGATCTCGCCGCCCGTCGGGCGGTCGAGGGCAACCATCATCCGGACCAGGGTCGACTTGCCCGAGCCGGACTCCCCTACGATCCCGAGCCGCTCCCCTCGCTCCACGCTCAGCGACACCCGGTCGACAGCCAGCACCGAGCCGGGCCGCCCAGGGGCCCCGTACCAGCGGCTCACCTGGTCCACCTCGTACAGCATCACCGCTCCCGCCGGTAGAAGTCCTCGACGGTCGGCAGCCGCTGCCCCGGCTCGACCAGGTCGATCCGGGCGGTCGCCACCAGACCCTGCGTGTACGGGTGGGCCGGGCTCGTGAAGATCTGCTCCGCCGGTCCGCGCTCGACGACCTGCCCGTCCAGCATCACCAGCACCTGCTCGCAGACCTGGGCCACCACCGCTAGGTCGTGGCTGATGAACAGGCAGGCCGCGCCCACAGCCGCCAGCTCGGCGTCCAGCAGTCGCAGCACCTTCGCCTGCACGGTGACGTCGAGAGCGGTGGTCGGCTCGTCGCAGATCACCAGCCCGGGCTGGTTCACCAGCGCCATCGCCAGCACCACCCGCTGGCGCTGGCCTCCCGACAGCGCGTACGGGTAGGATTCGGCGACCCGCTCCGGGTCGGCCACCCCGACCGCGCCCAGGACCTCCAGCACCCGGCCGCGGGCCTCGGCCCGGCCCGAGCCGCGGTGCAGCAGAAGCACCTCAGCCACTTGCCGGCCGACCTTCATGGTCGGGTCCAGAGCGGTCATCGGCTCCTGGAAGACCATCGTCACCTGGCTGCCGCGGACCTGGGCCAGCTCGCGCTGCGACAGGCCCAGCAGCTCGCGCCCGTTCAGGCGTACCGAGCCAGCGACCTGGGCCGAGTCGTCGAGCAGCCCGATCACCGACAGCGCGGTCACCGACTTGCCCGAGCCGGACTCGCCGATCAGCCCCAGCCGCTGTCCCGGCTGCAGCTCGAAAGACACCCCGCGCAGCACCTCCCGGTGGCTGCGGCCCAGCCGGACCCGCAGGTCCTGAACACTCAGCAGCGCGGTCACCGGGCCTCCCTCAGCCGGGGGTCCAGGTAGTCACGCAGGCCGTCGCCGAGCAGGTTGAGCCCCAGCACCGCCAGCCCGATCGCCAGCCCCGGCCACAGCGCCTGCTCAGGCTGGGTGAAGACCAGGTTCTGAGCGTCCTTGAGCATCCGGCCCCAGGTGACGACGTGCTGCGGTCCCGACAGGCCGAGGTACGACAAGGCAGCCTCGGCCAGGATCGCGATCCCGAACGAGACCGAGGCCTGCACCCCGACGATCGCGGCGATGTTGGGCAGCACGTGACGCAGCGCGATCCTGGGGTAGGAGGTCCCCGAGGTCCGGGCGGCCAGGATGTAGTCCTGGGTCATCACCAGCACCGTTGCGGCCCGGGCCACCCGGGCGAAGGCCGGCACCGAGGAGATCCCGATCGCGACCATGGCCGTGGCCGTGGAGGCCCCGACGGTGGCGGCGAGCAGAATCGCCAGCAGCAGCGCCGGGAAGGCGTACAGGATGTCGGTGAGCCTCAGCACCAGCTGGGAGGCCCAGCCACCGGCCATCCCGGCCAGCACTCCGAGGGGAACCCCGACCAGCAGTGCGAGCGAGACCGCGATGATCCCCACGTACACCGTGCTGCGCGCGCCGACCAGGAGCCGGGAGGCGATGTCGACCCCGTACTGGTCGGTTCCCAGCAGGTGCGGCCAGCCGGGCGCCAGCAGCTCCTGACCGGGGACCACAGCCTGCGGGTCGTACGGGGTCCACACCGCCGACAGCGCGGCGGCCAGGAGCACCAGGCCGACCAGCGCCCCTCCCAGGTAGAGGCTGAACCGTCTCATCGCCGCTCCCCCGACCGCAGCCGTGGGTCGATCAGCAGGTAGGCCAGGTCGGTGACCAGGTTCACCACCAGGACGAAGCCGACCAGGAGCATCACGATCCCCTGCACCACCTGCAGGTCTCCGTTGCCCACCGCCTGCAGCAGCGCGGTGCCCAGCCCGGGCAGCCGGAACACCTGCTCCACCACGATCGCCCCGACCAGCATCGTCGACAGCTGCAGCCCGAGCACCGTCAGCACCGAGATCGCTACGTTGCGCAGGCCGTGGCGCCACAGCGCCCGCCAGGGGGTCCAGCCGACCGCCCGGGCAGTCCGGAAGTAGTCCTCGTGCAGGACCTCCAGAAAGGCGCTGCGGACGTAGCGGGTCAGTACGGAGGCCTGGACCAGAACCAGCGACAGCACCGGCAGCACCAGGTGCTGGGCCCAGCCGGCCCAGTCCCACCAGCCGGAGGCGTCGCGCAGCTCGACGTAGCCGTTCGCCGGCAGCCAGCGCAGCTTCACCGCGAAGACCACCACCAGCAGGATCCCTGCGTAGAAGGCCGGCACCGCCAGCCCCAGCTGGGACAGGGCCGAGGCCGCGAAGCCGGACCAGCGGCGCCGCTTCACCGCGGCCAGCATCCCTTGCGGCAGGGCCGCCAGCGGCGCCAGCAGGACCGCGAAGCCGCACAGCCAGCCGGTGACCTGCAGCCGGGGCCCGATCAGGCCCGCCACCGGCTCACCGGTCGTGTACGAGCGACCCAGGTCGCCGCTCAGGAAGCCGCCCAGCCACTCCAGGTAGCGCACGCTCGCCGGCCGGTCCAGGCCCAGGCGGTGGCGCAGCTCGGTGACCGCGGTCGGGTCTGCCCCGACCCCCAGGATCTTGATCGCGGGGTCACCCGGCAGCGTGTTGACCAGGGCGAAGATCAGCAGCGACGCCAGCAGCCAGCTGGCGGCGAAGAATGCCAGGCGGGTGGCGGCGGCGCGTACCAGGGCCACGGCCTAGCGGGAGGAGGCGACGGTCGTCAGGTCGAAGCTCAGCGTGGCAGCGTTAGCGGAGACCCCGCTGATCGTCGACTTCGTCACGACCAGGTTCGGCATCAGGAACAAGAAGACTGCCGCAGCGTCGGTGGCCAGCACCTGTGCGGCTTGCCTCATCTTGGCCACGTACTCTTCCTGGGTTCCCATGTCAGCCTGCGCCAGCAGGGTCGAGAACGTGGGGTTGCTGTAGTGCCAGTAGTACTCCGGGTCGGCCCAGTTGCTGATGTCGAAGGGCTCGGCGTGAGCGACGATGGTCATGTCGTAGTCGCCCTTGGTGTAGACCTCCGGCAGCCAGCGGCCGCTGAAGTCGAGCTCCTCCACCGGGGCGGTGATCCCGACCTGGGCCAGCTGGCTGGAGACGAACCGGGCCGCGGCCGTGGCGTAGGGCGTGGTCGGAACCCGCAGCCGCAGCGACAGGCTGGGGGTGCCAGCCTCCGCCAGCAGCTGCTTGGCCTTGGCCGGGTCGTACGGGTAGGTCCCTGACAGGTCCTGGTAGAAGGGCTCGGTCGGAGAGCCCATCGACCCGATCGGCCGGCCCCGACCGGCCCAGACTGTCTTGATCAGTGCCTGCTGGTCGATGGCGTGGTTGATGGCCTGGCGAACCTTGATGTTGCTCAGCAGCGGGTGCAGGTGGTTGAGGCCGAGGACCACCTCGGCGGTGGTGGTTCCCTCCAGGACTGTGTACCGGCTGGTGTCGCTGAACTGCGACACGGTCTGGGGTGACTGCAGGTTGCTGACGACGTCCAGGTCACCGGCCAGCATCGCCGCCACCATCGCGTTCGCCTCGGCGTAGTAGCGGAAGACTGCCTCGTCGAAGCGGGGCGGGGTGCCCCAGTAGGCCGTGTTCCTGGTGAGCACGATCCGGTCGCTCTTGGCCCAGGAGGCGTACGCGAACGGGCCCGAGCCCATCGGCCTGGTGGCCATGTCGGTGACGGCTGGGTCGATCACGATCCCGGCTGTGGAGGCCATCGAGTACAGCCAGGAGTGGCTTGGGCGCTTGAGCTGCACCTCAACGGTGCCACTGTCAACCGCCCGGACGTCGGCGACCACCTCGTGCTGGCGCCTCACCGAGCCGACGGTGCTGGCCCGCATCCGCTCCAGGCTGGCGACCACTGCGGCCGCGTCGACCGGGGCCCCGGAGGCGAAGGCTGCTCCTGCGTGCAGCGTGAACGTGTACCGGGTGAGGTCGTCGGAGACGTCCCAGCGCTGCGCCAGCAGCGGCCGCAGCCTGCCCTCGCTGTCCATCCGGATCAAGGTCTCGTAGACGTTGTACAGCAGCACCTGCGAGATCGAGGCGGCCGCCGACACGGTCGGGTCCAGTGTTGGCGGCTCGAGGGTCGCCCCCACCTTCAGCACCCTGCGCTCGCTGGGAGGACTGCTGGCCGGGGAGTTGCACCCAGCGACGGAGAGTGCCGCCACCGCCGCCGAAGCACTGAGCAGAGTCCGCCGCGTGACCCGGTCAGACGCCATCGAGCGTGTCCCTTCCGTCTCGAACCGCGCCAGTGCACGGACCTTTCACAGCGTCAGTCTATGGGAACCGTACGGGACCTGCCGCACTCCTGGCCTGACCGTCTCGGGCGGCAGCGCCGGACGCCCGCGGACTTGTCTCTCCCTGCCGAGCCCGGTAGAGTAGGCCAGGCCGACGCGGGGTGGAGCAGTTCGGTAGCTCGCCGGGCTCATAACCCGGAGGCCACAGGTTCAAATCCTGTCCCCGCTACTAGTGACCGCGGAGTGAGAACCTCAGGACCGAGAAGGCCTGAGGTTCTTTCTTCTTCTGCCCTCCCCTCGGTCCCGACACCCTGGCCCCAGCCCTCAGGACCGTCGGCCGGTCCCACTAGGCTCGGCCCATGACCCACCAGCAGATCCTGGCCGACATCGGCGTCGCCGTCCCCGACATCCTGCTCCCCGCCCCCGGAGCTGACCTGCGGCGGTGGGCGGTGGTGGCCTGCGACCAGTTCACCTCCCAGCCCGAGTACTGGAGCCGGCTCGCCACCGAGATCGGCGACGCTCCCTCGACCCTGCACCTGATCTACCCAGAGGTGTACCTGGGCGAGCCCGACCCCGGTGCCCGGATCGCCCGCATCAACGACACCATGCGCAGCTACCTGGAGCGGGGCCTGCTGCAGACCCTGCCCGAGTCGTTCATCCTGGTCCGGCGGCAGTCCGAGTCGGGCGCCGTCCGGTGGGGGCTGATGGTGGCCATCGACCTGGAGGCGTACGACTACAGCCCCGGCTCCCGCTCCCTGGTACGGGCCACCGAGGGAACCATCCTGGACCGGATCCCGCCACGGAAGCGGATCCGCCAGGACGCACCGCTGGAGCTGCCGCACATCATGGTGCTGATCAGCGACCCCGGCCGCAGCGTGATCGAGCCGCTGACCAGCCAGACCGACCGGCTGACCCAGGTCTACGACACCGACCTAGTGGCCGGCGGCGGCCACATCACCGGGTGGGCGGTCAGTGACCCGGCCGACCTGGCCCAGGTGGCTCAGGCCCTGGCCGGGCTGCACCACCAGCTCGACCCGGCCAACCCGCTGCTGTTCGCCATGGGCGACGGCAACCACAGCCTGGCGACAGCGAAGAGCTGCTGGGAGGATGTCAAGGCCGGTCTGGACGAGGCCGAGCGGGCCCAGCACCCCGCCCGGTACGCCCTGGTCGAGCTGGAGAACATCTTCGACCCCGGGCTGGACTTCGAGCCGATCCACCGGGTCCTCTTCGCCACCAGCCGCGACGCCTTCGAGACCGAGCTGGCCCGGCACTGCGCGGGCTTCGTCCGCGAGCCCGTCCCTGACCTGGACACCCTGCTGGCCGCGCTCGAGACCACCGGCGAGCAGGCCTTCGGGACGGCCTGCGGCGACGAGCTCGACGTGTACGTGGTCCAGCAGCCACAGGCCAGCATCGCCGCCGGCACCCTGCAGCGGGTGATCGACGCCCTGGCCGCCGAGGGCCACGAGGTGGACTACATCCACGGCGCCGACGTCACCGCCGAGCTGGCCGGCGACGAGGCCAACCTGGGGCTCTTCCTGCCCGAGGTGTCGAAGAAGACCTTCTTCGCCTCCCTGGTCGCCGACGGGGCGCTGCCCCGCAAGACCTTCTCCATCGGCCAGGCGGCTGAGAAGCGCTACTACCTGGAGGCTCGGGCGATCCGCTGACCGGCGGCCCACTAGGCTGGCGCCCACCATGGCCAGCCTCGACCAGCAGATTCGCTACCCGATCCACCAGCACCGGCTCGACAACGGGCTGCGGGTGGTGATCAGTCCGGACCCGACCGTGCCGGCGGTCGCGGTCAACCTCTGGTACGACGTCGGCTCAGCCGACGAGCCGCCGGGCCGGACCGGTTTCGCCCACCTCTTCGAGCACCTGATGTTCCAGGGCTCGTCGCAGGTTCGGGCTGGCGACCACCTGGGGCTGCTGCAGGCCGCCGGCGGCTCGGTCAACGGGACTACGTCGTTCGACCGGACCAACTACTACGAGTCGGTCCCGACCGGGGCGCTGCGGCTGGCGCTGTGGCTCGAGGCGGACCGGCTGGGGACCCTGCTCGACGCTGTTGACCAGGCCAGCCTCGACAACCAGCGCGAGGTGGTCAAGGAGGAGAAGCGGCAGCGCTACGACAACGTGCCGTACGGGAACGTCTGGCAGCACCTGCTGGAGCTCAGCTTTCCCGCCGACCACCCGTACGGGCACACCACGATCGGCTCGATGGCCGACCTGGACGCCGCCACCCTGGCCGATGTCCGCGACTTCTTCGAGCGCCACTACCGGCCGTCGCGGGCGGTGCTGACCCTGGTCGGCGACATCACCGAGCGCCGCGGGCTGGCCCTGGCCCAGCAGTACTTCGGTCACCTCCCGGCTCGGCCTGGTCGCCGCCGTCCCCAGACCCCGGCCCTGCCGGCCCACAGCGGGGTGCCCCGCCGGGAGGTGAGCACCGACGTCCCCCGTGACGCGGTCTACCTGGCCTGGCGGCTGCCCGCAGCCGGGCACCCGGACCTTGAGGCTCTCGGGCTGGCGACCTCAGTTCTCGGTGACGGGCTCACATCCAGGCTGCACCAGGCCCTGGTCCGCACCGAGCTGGCCGAGCACGCCGGCGCGTTCACGCTGTCGCTGGCCCGGGGCAACTCGATCGCGGTCGGGTATGCCCGCTGCTGGGACGAGGTGAGCCTGGAGCGGCTGGAGCAAGAGCTGGTGACGGCCTGGGACGAGCTCGTCGGCACCGGCCCGACCGAGGCCGAGCACGCCCGTTCCGTCGCCCAGCTGACTCGGGAGTGGCTCACCGAGCTCGCCGCCCTCGACCAGCGGGCCGACCGGATCGGGCAGGCCACCTGCCTGCTCGACGACCCCGACTGGATCAACACTCGGCTGGCGACCGTTCGGGCTCTGACCCGGGACCAGGTCGCAGCGGCGGCCCAGCGCTGGCTCCGCAGCGACCAGCGAGCCGTCCTCCACTACCGGGCTCAGGAGGCTCGATGACCCGCCGACCACGCATCGCCCCGGCCCGCGACTGGAGCTTCCCCGGCCACCAGGAGGCCCGGCTCAGCACCGGGCTCACCGTCTGGGCCTTTCACCTGCCCGGCCAGTACGTGGTCTCGGCGGCTCTCAGCCTGGACCTGCCCCTGAGCCTGGAGCCCCCCGAGATGGAGGGGATCGCCACCATCGTCGCCCACACCCTGGACGAAGGCACCCTGCCCCATCCCGGCAGTGAGCTCACCGCCCGCCTCGAGGACCTCGGCGCGGTCTTCGCCGCCTCCGCCACCCTCTCGGGCACCCAGGTCGGGATCAGCGTCCCGGTGACCGAGCTGGCACCGGCGCTGCCACTGCTGGCTGAGGCCGTGCGGGAACCGGCCCTGGCCGAGGCCGACATCGTCCGCCAGGTCGGGCTGCGCAGAGCCGAGCTGGTGCAGGTCCGGGCCAGCTCGGCCCACCTGGCGGCCGCCCTCACCCCGGCCTCGGTCTTCGCTCCTGGCTCCCGGGCCAGCCGTCCCAGCGGCGGCAGCACGACCACGGTCTCGCGGGTCACCGCCGAGGCCGCTCAGGCTTTTCACCGGCAGCACTACTCCCCCGTCGCGGCGACGCTGGTTCTGGCCGGGGACTTCACCGGCCTCGACCCGCTCCAGCTGGCCGAGGACGCCTTCGGCGACTGGCGGGCCGACCGGTCAGCCCCCGAGCACCAGCCACCCGCAGCAGCCGTACCGTCACAGCGGCTGGTGGCGCGGTCGAGTGCGGTGCAGGCCGATGTCCGGCTGCTGGCCTTCGCCTGCGACCGGCTGGACCCACGCTGGCCGGCGCTCCAGGTCGCGTCGGTCGCCATGGGAGGGGCCTTCCAGAGCCGGCTCAACACGGTGCTGCGGGAGCGTCGAGGCTGGACCTACGGGGTCCACCTGACGCCGTACCCGCTGCGAGGCGCCGGGTACCTGGCCTTCTCCGGCTCCTTCCGGACCGAGGTCGTCGCCCCCGCCCTGGCCGAGGCCCGGGCCCTGCTCGACATCAGCCAGCGGCCCTTCAGCGCCCGGGAGGTCGCCCGGGCGATCCGCTACCTGACCGACATCGCGCCGCTGCGGTACGCGACCGCCGCCGCGGTCTGCCAGCAGGCAGTGGTGCTCGCCTGCCACGGGCTGGATCCGGCGTACCTCGACCAGAGCCGGGCCCGGACCCGCACGGTGACCCCCCAGCAGGCTACCGCCGCGTACGCCGAGCTCTGGCCGAGCGAGCCGTCGCTGCTGGTGGTGGGGCACCCGGACCTGGCCGAGGCGCTTCAGGTCCCGGCTGAGCCGGCGCCCGAGCTGTAGCCCGTCGGCTCGCAGGCCTGGGGGCCGGCCAGGCAGGTGCCTGCGGCCCCGGTCCGCCGATCAGCGTCCCGACGCCACCCGGGCCCGGTCGATGGCCGCCCGGGCCTCGCCGATCGCCTTCTGGTAGCCGGCCAGGTCACCGTTCTTGAGCGCCGTGTCGGCTGCGGTGAACGCCTTCTGGGCGTCGCCGAGGGCCTGCTGCAGGGCGTCCTGGTCGACGTTGCCAGTAGGCGGAGGCGGCTGGGTGCCGGGAGTGCCGGAGGTGGTCTGCTCCCCCGTACTCACACCGGAGTTGCCGGCGAAGGCCTGGTCCAGCGCCTCCTGCAAGGTGGTGCCGATCCCGACCGTCTCCCCGAACCGGACCACCACGAAGGTGAGGACGGGGAACGAGCCGGCAGCGGCGGTCCCGCTGCCCTGGGCGTTCTCCCGCTTGGTGTAGATCGGCTCCACGTACATCACGCCGCCGCCGAGCGGGATCGTGAGCAGGTTGCCGTACAGCACCTGCGCCGAGCTCTGCTTGTACGGCAGCACCGCGGCCGCCACCCGCTCGCTGGCGACGATCGCGTTGTACGCCTGGTTCGGGCCGGAGATCTGGGTGCTGTCACTCATCCGCAGCACCCGCAGCTTGCCGTAGTCCGGGCTGGCCGCGTCGGCTACCACCACCAGCTGAGCCGCCAGGTTCTCCCGGTTCACCGGGGTGAAGACCGCGGTCTGCGAGAACCGGGCCTTCGGCTCGGCCGGGGTGTCGACCCCGTTCAGCTTCGCTGCCGGCCACTTGATCGAGACGAAGTAGGTCGGCTCGCGGCGCTTGTCAGCGGTCGGGCTGAGCGGGATCGCCCACAGGTCTGACTGGTCGAACCACTTCGCCGGGTCGGTGGTGTGGTAGCGCTGGATCACGTCGCGCTGAACCTTGAACAGGTCCTCCGGGTAGCGCAGGTGGTCACGCAGCTCGGCACTGATCTGGGAGCTCGGCTGCACCGTGCCCGGGTACACCTTCATCCAGGTCTGCAGCAGCGGGTCCTGCTCGTCCCAGGCATAGAGGGTCACGGTCCCGTCGTACGCGTCGACGGTCGCCTTCACCGAGTTGCGCAGGTAGCTGACGGTGGCGTCGGTGCCCACGGTCTGCCCGCTGTTGATCGCGTCGGTGATCGCGCCGCGCAGCGAGGTGCTGCGGCTGTTCGGGTAGTAGGCGGTGGTTGTGTACGCATCCACGATCCACACGATCCGCCCATCCACGATCGCCGGGTAGATGTCAGAGTCCGGCGTCAGCCACGGCGCGACCTGCTTCACCCGTTCCCGCGGGGTGCGCTGGTACAGGATCTTCGACGAGGCGTTCACCCGGTCTGAGAGCAGCAGGTTGATGTCGGCGAACCGAGTCGCGTACAGCAGCCGGTTGCCGAAGCTGCCGATCGGCACCCCGCCCCGGCCGGCGTACGTGCTCTGGTGCTCGCTGCCGCCCACCCCGGGAGTGTCGAACTCGATCGGGGGGGCTCCCTCGGGGCGACCGACCACCGCGAAGGTGGTCTGCTGCTCGCCGTAGTAGATCCGCGGCTCGGCCACGGTGAGCCGGCCGACCTGCGGGATGTCCTTGGCCAGCCAGTCCGGCTCCCCGGAGACCTGGCGCCGGTTGCCGTACGAGGCGACCACGCCGTAGCCGTGGGTGTACACCGTGTGAAGGTTGTTCCACTCCTTGTTCGGCAGCCCGCTGTGGTCCATCTCCCGGGCCGCGATCACCACGTCGGTCTCCTGCCCGCCGATCGTGTACCGGTCGACGTCCAGCACCGGCGCCACCGAGAGGTAGCCGCGAACCTGCTGCAGCTGCTCGAAGGTGTCCCGCGACAGGGTCGGGTCGATCAGCCGGATCCCGGGCAGGGCGGCCGCGTCGGCCTTCAGCTGGCCCGGGTTGGTGGCCGTGGTCGCCGAGTAGTCGTAGATCTCCAGGTCGGTGATCCCGTAGGCCTGCCGGGTGGCGGCGATGTGGCGCTCGATGTACGGCCGCTCCTTGTCGGGCTCGTCGGGGCGGACGTCGAAGGACTGGATCACGGCCGGGTAGGCCAGCCCGACGATCAGCGACGACACCACCATCAGCACGACCGACGCGATCGGCAGGCTCCAGCTCGGGCGGACCGCGTTCCAGAAGAACAGGACGGCGGTGATGAAGGCGATCGCCGCGACCACGGTGGCCGCGGTCAGCCGGGAGTGCTCGTCGGTGTAGGTCATGCCGTCCAGCAGCCCCGAGCCGGAGCCCAGCACGAGGCCGTACCGGTCGAGCAGGTTGTCCACCCCGAAGACCACCAGCCACAGCCCGATCAGCACCGAGATCTGGGCGTGGGCGCGGCGGGCGGTACGTCCAGGCCGCCCGGAGCCGGGAGTGAGCATCCCCAGCGCGAAGTGCACCACTAGGGCACAGA
>ERZ772827.7-NODE-7-length-137205-cov-4.447845_pt1 | contig 137205 bp, 125 predicted proteins | sample MGYA00580850_ERZ772827 | MGnify/ENA primary metagenome ERZ772827 (study PRJEB29015, sample SAMEA2737950) | human oral metagenome | biome: human oral; feature: human-associated habitat; material: dental | place: China | collected 2145 ... | reverse complement strand
GAGTATTGCAATAAACAACTACTGCTGTTAAAAACAGAATAAGAAATCTGATTTACTTTTTACTTTTTTTGAAGATGTGTGAAAAAGAACTCTTAGTCTATCTGAGAATAATTTCTTCCTCCCTACTAAGTATCTGTGGGGAGATGATGATTAAAAGATGATGTAGTGAAGAATTTATCAATAAAGAGCTAAAAAAAATAGTAGAACAAGCACGAGAGCCATATAATAAGGAAGAAAATAAGATTTCGCAAGGGCTTGATTTTGGAGAATAAAGTCATATATTGAACCAGTCAATGACTTTTTATATACTTTATCATCATGAAAAAACTTCTTACTTTATCAGCGATCTTTTTCGCATCCATTGGACTACTATCGTCTGCGGCTTCAGAACAAGCCACAGAAAAAGCAACTCTTTTTCAGTCGCTAGCCGAGCAAATCATTTCGGAGGACAAAAATCCTGAAGCAAAAAAAGAGCAATTAGTGCAGTTATTCTCTGGGTGCGCTGCGAATTGATCTGATTTTACACTGAGAGAAGCGTGTGAAATCGTTTATAAAAAACTTTCATGAGAGGGGAGAACACAAGAAAGCTTGAATATGCCTATTCCTTCAAACAAGGAATATGGTCTTATTGATGTTGTGGATGGAGATACTATAAAAATAAAAGATGAGAATAGAAATATAATCTCGGTGCGTATGATCGGAATTGATGCCCCAGAGAGCAATACTACCAGATATGGCTATGCAGAATGCTTCGGTAGGGAAGCTAAAGGGCATTTAGAGGAACTCCTTAGAGGGGAAGATAAGGTTCAGTTAGAGTTTGATTCCACACAAGGGAATTATGACAAATATAATAGACTCCTTGCTTACGTAATATCCAGAGGAACGAACATCAATAAAAAGATGATTGACGATGGATTCGCTTTTGAATATACCTATAACCTTCCTTATAATTACCAATCAGAATTTAAGAAAGCTCAAAAAGACGCCACTCTTTCTGGAAGAGGACTTCGAGCAGGCTCTGCTTGTCAGGGGCAAAGAGTAAAAGATACAAGGAATGAAGCCACGGATGCTTCATCAACATCTAGTTCATCTTCATCTTATGAACCTTCTGGCAATTCTGATAATTCGTCTTCACCGTATTCCTATATTGCTCCCTTAAAATCCACATACGGAAGCGACGGAAGGACGTATTATACAGGACCAAGAGGTGGTTGTTATTACATTAACTCCAATGGGAATAAGACTTATGTAGATCATTCTTATTGCTCGACTGATTCTTCCAATAGTAGTTCTTCAAGTAATTATTCCTCATCGAGTAGTTATTCTAGTGATCATGTTTGGCACACTTGACCAAGATGAGGGACTTATTATATAAATTCTAAAGGAAATAAAGTTTATAAAAAGAAAAAATAAATAGTATTTAAAGTTTTTTATTTTCTTGGATATTCTAATGGATGATTTTGGAACAGTAATGTCTTGATTGATTATTGTTATTATTCTGGGTTGTATCTACGCTATCCCTTCTTATGTTTCAAGGGGGAGGATAAGATTCTGGCAAGTGTTTTGGATTAATATTCTTTTGGGGTGGAGTCTGATTTGATGGGTTGTTGCACTAGTTTTAGCTTTAGACAAAAGCAACGTAAATGCAGAACCAGAAATTGTAGAAGCAGATATGAAAAAACTTAAAAAAGCGATTATTTGGATTGTTATAATTGTCGCAGTTTTTTGGAGCCTTGGATACTTTTTTTGATAGCAAATCTATAAAACAAAAAACCTGCTTCTAACCGAGCGAAAAACCTCAAAAATCTATCAATATGTATGTAGATTGAAAAAGTGCTTTTATAGGCACTTTTTTTGCTTATTCTCAGAGTATTTATTATTTTTATCATAAGGAATGGATACTCAAGATGAAGTAATGATTATTATCTCTGCACAAGATAAATTTTCCGTGGAAATGAAAAAAATTGAAACAGAAGCAAGAGATACAAAAAAGAAATTAGATAAGGAACTAGTTTATAAGCTTAAGGCTGATGTAGCTGCATTTGATCTTACTCTTAAGGAAGTTAGAGCAAAGCTAAGACAAGCGAAAACAACGGAAGAAAAACGAAAACTTACCTTGGATGTTCAGGATTTGCAAAGACAACTTACGGAAGCAAAAAGAAAACTTAATAACTATCTCAATACAGGGGATCAGAATGTTTCTAGACTTCAAGCAAAATTTAATGATTTATGATCTACCATTAAAGACGTTTTTTCTGGGAGTGGATTACATGCATTAGATAGTTTTTTAGCAAAAATTCCTATAATCGGAGGAAAATTACAGGCTGTTTTAGCAATTGTTGTGGGTATATGAAAAGCATTTGTCCAAGCCTGAAAGAATGCACAAGAATTTGAAGATGCTTTTGCTGGAGTAAGGAAAACTGTAAATGATTCAGAAGAGAATCTCAAAAAAATTGAATGAGGGCTTATTGGCATGAGTAAGACGATACCTATGGCAGTCAAGGAGCTTTGAGGGATTGCTGAATTGGGAGGTCAGCTTTGAGTCCCTACTGAAGATTTGCTAAAGTTTACTGATACTACAGCAAAAATTGCAGCATCAACCAATCTCGCCTCCGAAGCTGCAGCTAATGATTTTGCGATAATATCTAGTATCACTCAAGAACCAATCCAAAATATTGACCGCATGGGATCCACCGTCGTCGCTCTAGGGAATAATTTTGAAACAACGGAAAGCAAGATTGTGAATTTTGCAACAAATATCGCTGGAGCTTGACACCTTTCTTGACTTACTACGGCTCAGATTTTTGGAATCTCTACAGCATTTTCTTCGGTAGGTATTGAAGCTGAAGCAGGAGGAACGGCTACACAAAAGGTGCTTCTGGCGATCAATAAAGCAGTAAATAAAGGAGGAAAAGAATTACAAGCTTACGCAAGGATTGCATGACAAAGTGCTGAGGACTTCAAAAAATCTTGGAAAGATAATGCTGGTCAAGGATTCCTTGCCTTTGTACAGGGACTTCAAAAGTCAGGTCAAGATGCGAATCTAATCCTTGAAGAGATGGGATTGAAAGATGTGAGACTACAAAAGGCATTTCTCTCCCTTACTGGTGCTGGCGATAAATTAATAAATGCTTTAAGTATGGCAAATCAAGCCCGAGAAGAAAATAATGCTCTTCAAGAAGAGGCAGATAAAAGATTCCAAACCACGACAAGTCAAATTCAGATACAGAACAATAAATGGCAGGCATTTTCTGCTAGTATTGGTAAGTATTGGAATATGATTTGGGTGCCTGTGTATAAGGGGATAACTACATTTTTTACAGAGATGCTTCCCTATTGATTTAAGTACCTATTTTCTTGATTCAAGAATATATGGGTGGTGCTATGAAACTTTGGACATAATATAGGTGTTGCTTTTGCAAAAATTCCGAATGCTATGTGATCTGCAGTCAATGAAGCTTTATGATTACTAGAAAAGTTCCTCAACAAAGGTGGAGATAGTATTAACTGGATTATCAATCAAATTAAAAAAATACCTGGAGCAGAAAGTTTGATTTGAGATTTTAAAGTTTGAAAAGCTTCTTTTGGGAGAGTGAATTGGGGGAATAGTTGGTCTAAGTATTGAGAATATATAGACCCTTTACAATGAGTTCAAGATTTTTGATCATTTTCTGACTACAAAAATAAAAGATATGAAATAGCTGCTTGAAAAGTCAAGGATGGAATAAAAAAAGACCTCCAAGCAGAGTTTAATATGCTAGAAGACATCGAAAATATTCTTGATGATAAAAAATCATGATCCGCAAAATCCAAAACGGAAGCCATGAAGAAAGAGCTAGACAAACAGAGAGATATAGAAATAAAGGCGGTGCAGGAATCCCTCCTTGATGAAGAGGAGAAGATGAAAAGATTGACTGAAATAAAGAATAAATACGATAAAAAGAAAATAGAATTAGAGGGGAAAACAGATGATGAACTCCTCAAGGAAGCTGAAGACTATATGAAAGAACTGAAGAAAAAAAGAGAAGATAACTACAAAGACCATAAAAAGAAGTCTGATGATGCCATCAAGGATGTTAAGAAATACACTGAGAACCTCGATAAGATCAAAAAGAAATTTGAGGAGATCAAAGAAAAAGCAGGCGATACCCTTAGAGATATTAAACATAATATGTGAGAGCTTGATAAGAATCATATCAAAGACCTCTGAGCAAGATATTACGATGTAAAAAAACAAATAAGAGATAATGAAAAAAATGAATCATGACTCAAGCGGATTTGAGAGAATATGAATTTACAAACTCTAGAGTCTTGGAGAGATACTGGGCAAAAAGAAATCAATAATATAGATATTGATAAAGCTATTGAACACCTCAAACTCAAAGAGGAGCTCTTGTTTTTGGAGCAGAAGACCACAAAGGAACAGCAAGAGCAAGCAAAAATAGAAGCTGAAAAATCTGAAAGTGTGAAGCTTGTGGAAAAGCATGATAAAGAAAAAGCGACTCTCCAAGAAAAACAGAATATCGCAGAGGCATTCTCTAGTTCTGAATCCATAGACTGACAAAAGAAACTGAAAATAGACGGTGATAAAGTTGAATACCGGGATAAAAATAAGGAGGATTTTGTCGAGATTACCGATTTCAAAAATCAAGAGTATGCAAGGGACTTAATCAATCAACAACTTAAGCTGGAAACAGAATATAAAGCTGAAGAGAAACATCTTAATGACAGCAAAGAACTTGCACTCAAGCACTCTCAAGAAATCCTGAAAATATGGCAAAACGATACAGGTCTTTACAAAAATGAACTCAAAGAAAGGGAGGATGCGACCAGAGCTTATGTTGAGAATGTAAAGGCGATGATGGCGGATATTAACCAAGCCAAAACAGCTTCTAACGCTACAGTGAACAACAACCAAGTCACTAACTCTAATAATAGAACAACCAACTACAATATCACGAATATCGCTCCTAAATCTTCTAGCTTTTCTGGAGTTGGGTTAAAATAAGTCGCATTTATTCATTAGGTTAGAAGCTGATTCTAAAGAAAGTATGGAAAAAAATTTTTTTCCGAAAAATAAATCTATAAAAAATACCTAATAAAATAAAAAATTGATTATACTACGAAAATAAAAACTAAAAAACTCTTCACTAAGGATTGCCGTCCTATGAAGAGTTCCCAACAACTTTAACATCTAAAGTATAACAAATGCTAAAGGAAATTCAAGAAATTCTCACAACTTTATTGCCTTTTTTGGAAGATATGACATCAGAGCACAAACTGATTTTTTGAATAGGAGTGATAGTATCAATACTGATAGGTTTTTGTTTTTTTATCTTTTTGAAATACAAAAAAGAAAGGGATCAAAAAAAGTTAGAAGCTGAGAACTCCTTGAAATTTGAGCAACAAAAAGCTGAACATATTTTTGAATTGGAAAAACATAAACTTAATTTGATCCATAAAAAATAAATCAGACTTCTTTTATCTTTTTTTTAGAAAAATGCCATGATCTGAAAAAACTTTAAGTTCAAAGACCTTAACTTCAGCGATGAAGTGCAAATCCAGCTCCAGCAAGAGCAAAACTATTCTTACCCCCTCCAAAATGTAGACTATAAGTTGCAGGAGAGGACGCAGACCTTTCTCAATGAGAATTACCACGGAGGCTTGCTTTCTCCTACGCTTTTTGGCGTGAAATACTTTGATTTTGAGGGAATAGCGATTGGATTGGAAAAAGAACAAAGAGGGAAAGTTCACCAACTTCTTAGAACTCAGCTCAACATTGAAGCTAATCCACAGAAAAATCCCTACTACCATCTCTTTTGGCTGACCGATGACAATCGCCCTGTATTCTGCAAGGCGAAAGTCACTAAAGCCGTGGATTTTAAAAATGCACTCGGAGATATTAGAATGCCGTATGATTTCCAGCTCGCAAGTCCATCTGAAAAGTTTTACGGAGTAGAAATCAAAGTCCTAGAAAAACAGCTTGGAAGTGCTGGAGGAACAGCATTAAGCACGCCTCTTTGAGCTGCTCTTGGAGGCTATGGCGGAGAAATTATCGTTGAGAACAGGGGAAATCGACAAGCACCAATTAGATTGGAAGTAAAAGGGAAATGCACCAATCTCAAAATCTTAAATCTGACTAATTCTCAAAAATTCAGAGTAGAAGCAATTACCGAAAATTTTGTGTATGACAATCAGAATTTGGACTTTTTACCGAACAAAGAACTTATTGTAGAAGATGGTGAGAGAAATATCAAACCTCTCAGAAGCACTGGAGGACAAATCTTTTTAGAGCCATGATTTAATCGTTTGGTTGTGCTTACTGATGATCCAAGCGAAAGAGCCAATATCAAGCTTTACTATCGTGATACTTATAGTTAGCAAGGAATAATGAATTTTTAATTGTTAATTCTTAATTGAAAAAATGGAGATTGTAGCAAAGTTTTATCCGCATTTGCGGAGCTGAGAGCTGATTGATCAACTCGTGATTACTTCAGAAGTGAATATCAAACAAGAAATCAAAGCCTTTTGAGAAGCTGAATTTTTGATGCCGATTGCTCCAGGTATCAAAGAGGACTGCAAAGTAGAACTCTATGAAGCCAACAGCAACGAAGATCGCTTGATTTTCAGAGGGTTCATCTATGAAATCAATCCTGTCCGATGACAATTTCAGACTTTGAAGATTGTAGCAAGAGAAGAAAAGGCGCTCTTCCACAAAAGAAAAGCATTGAAAGAGTATAAATTCACTAATAAGCCAATCAGTGCAATCTTGACTGAACTCTTGCAAATTTACAACGCAGACTACAATGAGGACTGGGGTTTTGAATTGCAAAAAGAAGAAAGTCTGAATTTGGAAATCAATATGGGAGATAATTATTATGATATTATTGATGAAATCTGTGAGCAGAAAGAGCTTTTCCGATGAATAGATGATGGAACGGTGCGAATCAAAAAGCAGGGTAAAGACCTCACAGAAAGTCAGATTTTGGAGTTTGATGGATTATCTCCCAATCCCTGAAACATTACCAACATTGAACTCGTGGGAACTGCAAGCGGTGGGAATGTCGCTCTCATTGAGGACACAAACGGCAAAAAGACTATAGATAAAAGCCAGTATTCAGGGGTGCTTACTGGAGTCGTAAGCAAGCAAGTCCGCAAAGGAGATGACGCCGAAAAAGCCAAGCAGTTTGCAAAAGAACAAGCCAGACCGCAAAGAAAGTATCAAATCCAAGTGGCAAACGGAAGCATAGAAGCGAAAGTCTGAGATAAAATCAAAGTTGAAGTCGTAAATACCAACAGTTTCTATGACTATCAGTGAGATGTAATCGTGCAAAACAAGACTATCACTTACAGCAACGCCACTAAGATCGTTCAGTATGGAATCTGAGAATTTCTCTCTCAAGCCTATTCGCCAGAGAAATGGATCCAAGAAGTTGAAAAAAATATCAAACTCCTTAGACAAAGGAAGTAATCTCTTGAAAATTACTCTCTGATTTCTGCACTCATTTTTACTTTGCGCCCACGGTTCACATACTATCCGTGGTTTTTTTGTAAAACAAAAAGTAAAAAAGATTTGCATTTTGTGTCAAAAACTATATAATGTAGCTACATTTATATCTAGTAGAGAGATGAGCAAACAAGAAAAAAGAATAGAACAGCTTCTAAAAGATCCTACAAAACTAAGATACTCAGATATTGAAAGTCTTTTGCTTGCTCTAGGATTTGAAATTAAGGAATTGAATGGTTCTCATAAGCTTGTCTACCGACCTGAAAATCCAAGATTATCAACGACGATAGCTCTTCATAATAACGACTGCAAGCCCATCTATAAAATCAATATGAAAAAACTTTATCTTTCTGTAGCTAACTAACCATGACACAAATTCTCCACATTATCCACAATGGTAAAAAGATTCCATTTGTAATCTCAGAATGTTCAGAACCTGAATACAAAGACCAAGGTGCTGTTCATGTTTTCTGCGAGGAAGCAGGTATTGATCAAGACCATATGCTAGAAGATATAGGTTGATTGATTGCTTCAGTGCCAGAACTGATTTCTTTTTATCAGTCAGAAAAAAAACAGGAAGTAATCAGACTGAGAGTGAGTAGTGAAGAGAAGGCACAAATGCTAAAACTCGCTTCAGAGAGAGGATATAAGTCACTATCTTCTTATCTAAGGAATAGAGCTTTTGCTTAACTTTCTAGTATTTCCCATAAACTTTCAGGAGGTCTCTGATTTTATTTCACAATATGTAGATGAGAACTGGACTAATTAAATCACTCTCCCTCGTCGAGATGGCTCGATTGGAGAGAAAAAGCCAAAATACCATCCTTAACAATCCTGACAGATATATTCCCATCAGGATTGACTCCTCAATCAGCAGGAGAGGAAAAAAAGGATATACAATCAAATATATCAGAGCCTCAGACATAAAAAAGAAACCTGAATAAAACTCAGGTTTTTTTCTTTTTTTCGTATAAAATCGTATAAAATCATATAAAAGAATCTAACTTTAGATAATTTTATATGAAAAAACCACGATCTCTTTCAATCGTGGTGCGGTATGTAAACACATCCTGCCTTACTCAATCTTTCCAGAGAATCTCAAGGCTCTCGCAATCATCAGACTTGCGTGATACCTCTTGACTGGCTCATCTAGTCCAGCTTTGGACTTGATGATACCTTGATCCACGGCTATATCAGGAATAAGTTCCTCTTGGCTTGTTCTACCATACAAAGCCACAAAGATCATCTTGAGGAACCATCTTTTTGTTAGTGGTCAATTCACTGAGCTGACAACTCCAAGCTCAAGAGCTTTTTGAATGGCTCTGTTATCGTCAAACTCAGAATGGAAAGCTCTCATAACCATCAATACTGCGTGGAGCTTGATCAACGCTTCATTCGGCAACTTTCCATTTCGGATATTCATTTTAACCATCTTCTCTGAGTCAGCTGAATCAACCGCCACCTCAGGTGTTGCGTTCTTCTTATCAATTATCGCAACGATGGAATAAAGCCACTTTTGGAGACCAAAAGGAGTATAAAAAAATCCTTTATCTCCTCGTCCATCAGTCCAAGAGTTTGGATGATGATATTTTTCGTGATCAATCCCCGTTAAGGCGAACAGATGACCGGCATCAGCTTTTGGATCCGGTGTGATGGTATGGGAGACCCCTGTCTGATGCCATCTGATATGCCTTGCTCAAGTATAACACATATGCTTTTTGCTTAGTGCTAGCCTTACTTCATCGGCTGTATTGCAGAAGTAGTAGCCTTGGATCAATCCTAAATCCTTGAAGAGCTTGAGGGCTCAGCTCATACTTCGTCCCTCTTTCCCTCCGTTAGGGATAATTCCCTTTACAATGGCTTCTTTTCGTATTTTCATCGCATCTAACTGCGCCTTAGAGTCAAACCAATCAGCTTCGTTTTCTGCCTTGGTTATTCAGAATACGGAACACGCTCCTTCTCTTCACTGATCTAAGATTGGTGTATTGTTATACACAATACTTTCTGGGAGATCAGCTTCGCCATACTCTTCCATCGCCGTTGCATAAGACGGGATATGGAGGTAATCATCTGCGGTAAATCACTCAGTATCATTACTGATGACGACATTTTGCAATTCTTTTTCATCCATTTTAATAATTGGTAAAGGTATAAAAGTCTGAATTATTCAGGTTTTTTCTCTACTCCTAAGTCTCAGAAGTAGTTGGTATTGACCCATTTTGTAACCAGATTAAGGAGCGGAATTGCAAGTCAGACAATAACTACTTGCAGTTCTCCTTTAATTCCTGTTAGAGTTGTTGCTAGGAATGCTACTCAAGCATTGAACATCTGCCAACAGAGCACTCTAAATGCTTTGTTTTGCCATAATTGTTTCATGATATATCTTGTAAAAAAATAAAAACTATCTGATAGCTCTCTCTCAGTTTTTGATACCATAGATTGCAGTAACAAATTCAGTATCTCTCACTTTTTGAGCTTCTATAAATTCTTTTCTTTGCTCTCCTAATGCTTTATTGTGATCTGCTACTATACCATTGATAGACTGCAGAAAGTAGATAATTAAGAACACGATACATCCTAGTGACACGAGCATGAGGAACATAAATACCCCTCTTTCACTACCTGTCAGTGAATGGAGAGCGTTACCTGTAGCTTTGATTTCATTTTCTAGTGCCATTTTTTTTGAATAAGAATTAAGAGTTAAAGTATTGGATTGAGTCTTTACAGTGGTTTTTGTCTAGGGTATCTAAGAGCTTAACGATAATAACTCAAAGACAAGTCAGAGTTCAGGTTTCTTGATTTTTTCCAAGAACTGAGCTGATAGTCTCTTGGACTTTCCCAAAACTATATCAACCGGAAGTAATGAGCAACCTGTTCAGCATATCACGGCAGACCGAGTTCCCTATCTGATCTATTCCGACTGCTATAAAGCGGATAATAGAGCTGAGGTATCAGAGTCCCTTCTTGCTCGGAGAGTTTTTACCGGAGGGGATAAAAAACCTGAATCAGATTTCTCCTATTGTTCGTAGGATCCCGAGCGGTAGCAATACCGCAGCCAGAGTCAAGGCTACGAGGAGGAGAATGAGGCTATGCAGTAGGTTTCTCATTTTTAGGTTTGTCCTCAAATAAAGCTACCACCTGAGAAGGTCGGATAGTTCAGAGTCCCCTCAATTGCTCATAGATTTCTTTTGTGATGAATTTTTTAATATCTGCGAGATCTATGTTCCCAATATGGGTATTCCCTTCATAAGTTCTAATATCTAACCCTGAGTAGATTGCACGGAACCCACCAATCAACTGTTGGATTTGGTCAGATTTGTAGACTTCTCCTGGAATAATAACTTCAATAATTGCTTCAGGGATTCTTAACTCTTTGATCTCTTCCGCTGTTGGTTCTCTGGTCTCTAATCTACAGTTAATATAGGTATGGATTAGCCTGGGATTAACCCAGAACTTTGTTCCATCTGGACGTGTTCATATAGTTGTTTGCATAGTATGAATAGATAAGGAATAAAATTATTCAGCATACGCTCAGATTTTGTATTTTTTTCCGTCTGGACCAATTACGGTCAGATAGGAAACATAATTACCTGGAGCGATCGTCCCTGTGGTTGCTGAGGCGGTGGGATTGGCGGTGTCGATTTGTGGTCCTACTCGCTTGTCGTTGAAGAATCCAGCAAGTCCAAATCCATAACTCTCTCCTAGAGTGTAGCGAGTTCCGTGTTTACCTATAACCTTCAGTCCCTCAGAGTTAGCATTAAACATTAGTTTAATCTCGACGATATGGGACCTATATCCCTCTAGACAGAGTTTAACGGATCATCTCTTTAGAAGGACTTTTTGGGGTGGTCTATTCCGATTAATTGGGAATCTTTTCCCATTTTGAATGAAATAGAATCCAGTTACCATTCAATATGAACCGCTTGTAGCATTCCTAAAGCTTATCAACGGATTATCAATAGGACAAATAAATTCAATGGTCTCTCCTTCCCCACTATTATAATCCCCCATCCTAGCTATAGAATACACCTCCTGATCGTTTTGGGGTCTATACAACACTACAGACTCCTCCAAAAATGCTTCACTATCGCAAAAAGCCATCCATCTTGTTGGTGTCCTTGCTCCGCCATTTACTTTTACTGCTCAAAATGCTGTTGATCGTTGTGTTGTATCACATCCAATTTGGTAGTAGTTTACTGCATTTACTACCCCTCCAGCCTGCCTGAGAACGATAGAGTAGAGTCCTCCTTTAGGGAGATTTATTGCTTTATCCAGTTCTACTATAATTTTACTATAGTCCACCGTGATTTTGTTGTTGGTAATTACCCCTGTTGCAAGGAGTTCTCCTCCATACCAGTAACAGGTTTCAGCATCAACATTGACAATAACACCCTTACGGACCTCTACTTCAATATTTGTAATAGGGAGTTGAATCTTTTTTAGTTTTAAGGAAATTTGTTTGCTTGTTTTTCCGCTAGAGAATCTCTGAATGTGGATTTCTTTGTCTGCTGCATCTTTCCCGAGATTAAGTTCAAGATTAGAAAATTCGTATGCAGGTAATTTTTGCCTAACGAAGACTACCTCTTCTGCAGGAGTAACATTTTTTTCTCTGTCTCAAAAAAGACTACGAAACTCCAGATGATCAGCTCAATTCCCTTCTTCTAGTTTCTCAATCTTTTCTGCTACTTGAGTAGCCTTTTGCTCTAGGGTGGTAGTTCTTTGAGCTACCTCATCCAAAACAGGAAGACTGATTACTTTTCTGAGGTCTACTAATTTTCCCTCGTTCCATTCATAGAGCTTGAGGAAGTTACTATGGCTAGGGTAATTTTTCGCCATTTTGATTTCTCAGATTCCTAGCCCCTGATTATAGCTTGTCTGACTATCTAGATCTTCAATCAAAGTTGGATCATTCACCAGATTTTCTTTGATTTCTATGAAAATTTTATCTCCATTTGTGATATTCAAAAAATCCAAACTTCCTGTAAACTCAAATTGAGCCAAAAACTTCTGATTTGGAATAGGATTAGAAGCTGGTCTCGTGCAGAGAATATATGCCGTAGCAATATCACTTCCAGCCGAAAGCTTTTTGGTATCGTTATCAAAAACGAATTGTTCCTTGCTTTCTACTCCTCCTTGATTTCCCAGTATTCGTTTTCGCAATTTCGTAAAGTCATGATCCGAATTACGCTGAGTATTATTGGAGTTAATCATTCCTACCCTTTGAATGTTTGTCATTTTTTTTATATCACAAATAAAAACTAGCTTTTTAGAAACGCATCAATCATTTCTTTCTTTTGTTCCAAGACTTCTCCTGCTTGAAGCTGTTGAGCCTTCAGTCTATTCTGCTTTTGTCCTTCTTCTGTTTTTGCATTCAGATTTCGGATCAGTCCTTCAGAAAGGTATTCTATCTCCTGTAGAGTATAGTCCATCAAAACTCTTGGCTCAATGCCGAGTTCTTGAACGAGGAAGACTAAATAGCTTGCATAAGGAGAAAACTCATTATTTTTCTTTCCTCTTACTTTCGTGCTAAATGCAGTTGTGATAATCTGCTCCGCGATTCTCTCTAGGTTTGGAAGAATTGCCAGTTCATCGCTAGAACTAAGCTTTGTTTCCGTATTCTTCCTGATGAAGTCTAAGAAGAAAGCTACTTTTTCTTCATCAGTTTTTGCGTTGGTAAGTTCCATCTGCTGATAGAGTGTTGCACCGCCATAAGTGATGAGGACTTCTTTTTTTCTCTTCCACCAAAGCATTTTTTTCTCTATCACAAGTCTAATTTTCCACTGCTTTCTGAGCATTTCTAGCACCAAGAATTAAAAAGAAAAGAAACCTGACCTGAGAGATCAGGCTTCCTTGATTATTCAGATTTTTCTCTTTTGATGAGCCAACCACTTCCTTGATTAGCGGTAAATTCAAATGGAGAGTTCTCCAAACTTCCAGCTCTTACATAATCCACAAAAGAGAATACTAATTCTCCTGTAAATGCTGAACTCGTGAGATAGACATTGACTGGAGTATTGGTATCATTCTCCATTCCCTGAAGAATTACTACGCACTCAGGAATAACACGAGGGGTAAGTTTCTGTCCTGCGATGGTATAAGCTTTCGTTACTCCGCTTCCTGCTGGAACATCAACCACCTTAAGATCAAAGAACTGTTTAATCGCATCAAAGTCTAGCGTTTCATACCAACTTCAAGATACTTTCGCTTCAGGAGTATTCGCCTTGAGAATTGTTCCCTTATCATCAGTTTTAACCTCAATATCGTTTCCTTTTCCGATAGTAAGCTTTACATCAACCACTGATCCAATTCTTTTTGCTTTGTTGCTAGTGATGAGCGTATCACAAGCTGTGATAATCTCTTTTGCATTGCTTAAATCTTTTTTAAGCTCTGCAACATCCCCTCTAGGGGCTACAAATACTCTTGCTGCACTGAGTGCTACATTTTTTAAGGTTTCGTTCATTTTTACGAGTCTTTACGGATAAAATAGCCAAACGGCTTGAGAAGCTCTTTAATTTCCGCAGTAGCTTCAATCTGCGTTCCTGCCTTGAGAAGTTTCCCTTCAATCAGGGTATCGTTCTTCAGCACGACAGTTTCTCTTTTTATTTCAGGTTTTTTCTCCTGTTTTTTTATAGTAGTCATCTGCTATATCTGATGATAACATAAATAACTTTTCACAAGATCAAATCTTCATTTTTCATCGGTGAGTGGCGGACTAATTCCCTCTTCCACGATCTTAATACAACCAAACTTTTCATACTCGTAGGAGTAGACAAGAGCTTGATTGAGAATCTCTACAACTTGATATAGCTCTTGGAGTGATACATTGGAATCGTGTCCAATTACTCTAATATCTAACAAACTTCTTTTTGTTCTGATCGTATCCACTACTTCAGCAGTCAAAGAGAGTAAAATGCTGATCCCTTTTTGCTCCATTTTCGGCATTTCTAGAAAAATACGATCACCCAAAATTGCTTTGAGCTTCTCGTTCTTTTCCAATACCTCTACGAAAGCAAGTAAATTCAGCATTTTTAGTTCATTCTTGATAAAATTTCAGATTTAATTTCTTTTGCAATTTTTCCTCTGACCTTTTCCTTAGTCCTTCCAAACATTCTTGCTCAATTTCCTACATAGAAGAGCCTGCCTTTTGGCTTGTGATAGCCAAATTTACGACCATCTTTCGCTCAATACTCTACATGCACAGCATAGGGAGTATCGTTATAGACCTTGACTGAGTAAGTATTCCCATCCTTTTCTACTTCAGATACTTTGTTATTCTCTAGGAGCTCTAAAGTATCTTCAGGAGTGAGCTTGTCTACCTCAGCTTTGACCTCCAGTGCCTTTTTCTTCAGCACTGCAGGAATGATTTTTTCGAGGTTAAACATTCTCTATAAGATGAACGGATAAAGTCAAGTTATCAATCTTTCCGCTCGGTAAGCGGTGGATTTGCACCGTATCAATGAGGAAGATTCCATAGCTTCCAAGATCAAACAGTTCAATCAGCATTCACTTCTTGACCTTGTCGTATGCTCAAGGAAGCACCACCTCTAAGAGTTCTTTGCTCGTTTCTCTACTGTCATCAGTAGGGCGATAGGCTGATTTTTGACTCATAGGAGCGTAGAAATCGCAGGAAATATCACTATAAATCTGATTTTTGATCTCTTTTTCTCTTCCGTTCACGATTTGAAAGCCTCTCTCCCAAATCGTGCATTTTTTATCAAAAAACATTTCTACCAACTATAACAAGCTAAAACTTCCCATACTTTCTGTTTGAGAGCCTCGCTTTTGAAAGCAATCTTTTTGAACTCAAAATCGGTTGCATATTCTACCTCTCTTGGTCACATCTTGATAGATTTTTCAGTCAGATTTCATTGTTGCAGCAATGCAAATCTGTCTTCTATCATCTCCATCATCGCTCCCTTGATATCTCAAGGCAAACTTTCTGCAGTAAATCAGCTTTTTACCTCTAATTCTAGGAGCGGATTAAAAGTGGGGTTGCCCTTAAAGAAGAGTTCTTGGCAACTTTTCCCAACCGCCTTGAATGGTAATTCTTTTCCCCCTTGTTTTACTTCTGAAATATTCAGAAGCTGAGTATTGACCTTAAGCCACCCATTCACCAGATAGACTTCATCAGCGTAAAAGCTGATCGTTCTTTTCGTTTCTTCCAAAGGTAATAAAGCACAAAATACCCCCTCAATTTCGCTAATCAGTTGGTTCTTTGTTGCTTCATCTGCTTGTATTGTCAGTTGGCTCGGTTTAATAAACATTCTTTCAGAGGAGAAAAAATAAACTATTTCTTCTTTTTCGCCTCAGCTTCAGCCTGTTTCTTGGCTTCCGCTTCAGCTTTGGCTTTAGCTTCTGCTTCTTTTTTTGCTTGTTCTTCAGCTTCAGCCTGTTTCTTGGCTTCCGCTTCCTGATCTACAAGCTTAAAGAGTGCTTTTGGGAGTTGGAGTTCTGTTTCTACAACCTCCTCAGGTTCAACCCTCACCTTAGGTTGCCCCTTTTCCAGAGCAACCATAGTGTGATGCTGACCTACATATTCATACTTTTTGAGCATTCCGTAGGTAATTAGGGAATAAAACTAAGCATGAGTAACATTGTATCCAATAGACACGAAGTTGAGTCCATCTTTACCTTGGAGGTTAGCGAATCCCCAGAACCCAAATGCCTCAAGGAGCGTTCCAATTGCAAAGTCATCTTCAGTATTGAAGAACAACTCTTCAAAATCTCCATGCTGAATAGCAGTCACATCAAAGACAATAATAGTCCCTGTTGTGTTCTCACTTGAAGTCTTAGACACTAAACCATCAGCTCCAGCTTTTGAAAGCAAATCAGTAACGAACAAATCAGAACCTGCAATATTAGTAATTGCCCCAGTGTAGATTGTTGAGTTTTTACCGTTTTTAGCTGCATCTTTGAAATCTTCTTTTTCAAGGAATGCGTAGTAAGTAGCCAAATCCATAAGGATGATCTTTTGTCCAGGAGCAGAAGTTGAAGTTGTTAATCCTTGGAGCTTGAAGATATCATTAGCCCCTTCAATAGTTCCAATATCAATGCTAGATTTTGTCCCCTTGAGTGCAGATTTTCTCAAACCGTTATCGAATACAAATCTCGCTTCACTTTCGTATCCAGTGATTGAATTTACACTTCCTCCTTTGTAGTTAACATTTCCTGTTCCTGTTTCGGTATCTCCGTTAATGATCGAATCAGCCATTGAAAGAAGCATTCCTACCTTGATTTTACTTACAAGGATTGCATCAAGTTCAACCACAGAATATTTCTGAAGCTCTACTGACATAATGACAGAGTTATAGATTTTTTTAGCTTCAATCTTAATCTTATCAGAATTGGCTTTTTGGATTCCATCTTTTGCCTTTCTGATTTGGTCAGAGTTGAGCATTTCTGACAAAACTCTTGCCTTACCAGGTCTTCCAAGGATAGGGACTGTCTGCGTTTGAGCAGTTAAAGTATGCTTTCCTGTTAAAGCAGAAAGGAACGCATAATTTGATGAAATGTTCCCCAAATCAATCAATGAGCTAAGCATTACATTTTCAGGCACGAGTTCTTTTGCTCCTCCTGCTTGTGTAGTTACATTAGCAACAGAATTAAGCTCTACGGCTTTGTTGTATTCTGTTTCAAGCTGATTCATTACCGCTTCGGTATCTACTTCACCAGCTTCATTTTTAAACATTTTGTTCAAAGCATTCTCTCTTACCAAAAGAGAGAGTTCTCTCGTTGTAAGTTCGTGTGCTTTCTTAGATTTAATTGAATTGAAATAAGTTCTAAAGTTCATGATACTATATCATAAAGAATAAAAGGTTGTGGGCTAAGCCACTAGTTGAGAATCTTTCAAAGACTTGCTTTGAGTTGATCATCAGTTTTGATATTCAGCACCTCCTTAGGAGTGCTTGCAATCAATACTCTCCTTGTGTTGTTGTGCTTTTGCTGAGCTTCAAGCTCTTCAACCTGTTTGGAGAGGTTTTCCTTATCTTGCTTTAACTGTTCATTCTCAGCTTTCAAATTCTCATTGTCCGCTTTGAGCTTCTCAATCTCAGCAGATAAAGCATTTTCTTCTTCCTCCTCATTCTCAGAGGATTCATGAGTATCTTTGCTAGCTTCAGGAGTTTCACCCTCATTTTCCAGACTATCGTCGCTAGTGTCAGTATCTTTGTTGTCATCAGTATTTTCTTGTTCTCACTGTTCATTCTCTTCATTTTCAAGCTCCATATCCTCAGGGATTTCATTATCAAGCTTTTCTAGTGCATTGATTCTTTTTACTTCAGCATTTTTATTCGCTCCCACGGAGACAAAAGAGTATTCAATGATTTGCACCTTGGTATGAGTGCAAACCCAAAGTTCTTGCAAAGCTACGATAGCTTCTCTGATTTCTGACCACTTTTTCCCTTCATCAAACATACGATCTACCATATCTCGCATCAGCTCAAAGAACTCATCAGGAGTTTTTTCCTCGTTGGTATCCTTGTTGATATATTTGATCTCCAAAGGAATATGTCCAGTGCTAATATCTCTCACAAGCCCTCTTGATACTCTTTTTTCAGTGAGATCATCATAGGCGAAGCCTCTGGCACAAAGAAGTCCTTGTTCTTCATCTACTGCTATATCAAGAGTCTTTCCGATCGGTTGATCCGTATCGTGTTGCAAATATACCAACCCCTCATAGTCGGAGAAGTATTTCGCAAACCCCTCTTGCCATGCAGAGAGGAGGATTCTATATCCGTTCATATTGATGCTTTCATCACTTAGCACCGCCTCAAAACTGAATGCCCCCTCAGGAATCAGATTTTTCTCTTCTTCTGTAGGATTAAAAGATAAAGTCTGAACCTTTCCCTTGGTAAACCCTCCGTGTTGGTTTACGAAAGCTTTGAGTTCTTTTTTCGTCATAGATTTATAGAACTCTAGACTGTTCTCTTCTACCTGCGGTTTGAGGATCATATTCCTCAGCATTGCTTTTAGTTCTGATTTTTTCATTATCACACTTCGTTATAAATTAAATTTTGGACATATTCTTTTTCAACTACACCCTTATTCAAAGCTTCTAGTGCTATTTTTATAAGGGCTTGATTATCTTTCATGTAGTTTGGCAATATCTTGATATTTGTTCCATTCAGAGGAGCAACCAATTTTTCATACGCTCTTGTAAGGGTTTTCCCCAGCAAATCTGCTCGCTTTGAAAATTCTCCATTGACTGCGATTCTTACTGCATTGAGTTCTGCCTGAGAGCCTCATTCTCTCAGCCATCCCAGCCCTCTAAGGTCAATACCGAGCATCATTCCGATATTCTTGTTGGAGTGAAGTCTAATGTCTATACTCTTGATGACCGCTTCCATACTATCAATTACTTTTACATCACGAATGAGATCGGTAATGAGTGGTTTCCCTTTATTCTCTAACCCTGAGTATTTCTCTTTAAATGTTCTTTCTAACTTTTTTTTCTGCTCCTCGGTAAGGAGCTTGTCCTTTTCAAGTTGGTAAATTACATCAGGATCAGCATTATTCATATACTTGTATTGAGCGGTCAGCTTCGTATACTTATCCACCAAAGCGTCATCTATCGCCCCACTAAAGAGGCAATCCCCATACCCCTCACGATTCAGACTTGGTTTTTTAAGTGTCTTGGAGTATTCAGGGATTTTTTTCTGCTTGTATTCTAGTTCAAAAACTCCCTCTTTATCTTGTTCTAGTCTTACTTTTCTGTTATCTAGCGGGATAATCTTGATTGCATGTCCTGTATCTTCTGAAACGATACTCGGAGCATTGATACTCATTCCACAGGCTACAAAATTTCTAATTGTGTTATAGATTCGTTCTGTAAGTTCTCCTTCATCTCAGAAGATTGTTTTTACTTCTTCTAAGATAATCGGTCAAAGTCCGCTTAATACTTCATCTCCATTCTTATCTATGAGGGTCAGCCCAGTCATTGCATCAGCAATAAACTGAACGAACCTACTTACTACGACATTTTTATTTGTGAGGGCATAGGAAATGGAGTAGCTGGTATCTTTCCCGTAATCTTGGGCGTTGATAATATTTTCCAAACTTGGCGTTCCAGAAAAAAGAATAAGATTAGAAATCCCACCGAATGAATTTTCTGCTGAATTGTCTTTTTTCTTTTTTCGGAAATCTAGCCTCATTCAGATTGCTAATTGTAATAAATCATCTCCAAGTCTAAAAAAGAAAAAACCTAGTTCAAGACTAGATTTTAACTACATACATATTGATAGATTTTCAAAGGTTTTTGATAGGTAAGTTGCGGATTTTTGATTTTATTTTTTTATAAAAGCAAAACAACTGACTTTTTGTAGATAAGAACTAGAGTTTTTTGATTTTTACAACACGATTCACACTGTTTTATATCCATCAAAACTCCATACCATCGCATCTACAAGATCATCTTCATTTCAGTCCTCTCCTGTAAAATTGATGAGCTGATTGATGAGTTCCTCGGTCATACCCTCTAAAAAGAAGATATACTCTCTCATGAAGTCCCCCTCATATTCCTTAAGCCTAGAAAGTTTATCTCTCGTAGCACTCACAATCTCTACTGCAAGATGCCTTTTCTGTAAGGCTCTAGCAAACAAAGCTCCACCGTTGTTGTTCTCTACTTTGATGATAGAAACTCCGTATTTATGGTAGAGTGATTCAAAGACTTCTTCTACATGTTCTTGAAGCTTATCTTCTCCTTGGAGTTTGATTGCGTCTAGGACATACTTGTAGTGAACATCTTCCTTTATGATGTGCCCAGTCACTACGATACCGAAACTATCAGAGCTATTCTTGGTAGAGAAAGCTGGATCACCTCAGATTTGTATATAGTCAAACTTTTCTGGGAGATCAGCTTTTTTTATCTTTTGACACCGTTTGAGTTCAATAACGGTTTGTCCTGCACTCATGGGGATTCATAGCCAGTTTTGAATGAAACCACTTCATTCTTCCGCTCTTTTCGCCTGAAGACTAACAACACATTCATCTTTATTTGGGATATACTTATTCACTTCTTCAGCTTCTTTTTCGGTATTCACATACCTAGACCAAAGTGGAGTTCAACTTTCAGTCCCAGCTTCACCATAAATGAAATTACTAAAACAAATCCATCTTGGATTCTTTTTGTATTCATTTTTCATCCTTACATTTCTTCCATCTTGTCTTACCACATTTCATAAGCATACTTTTATGCCATTTGTATCCATACAACCGAAAACCTCTTGTTGCAAAAAAGCAAAATCATCCGCAATCAGCGTCTTGTTTTTTGTGTTTTTACTGTTATCTAAGTCATCAAGAAGCAAAAAGTCTGGTCTAACGATTCCATATTCGTGATGATAGTGTATTTCTCCTCTCAGAGCTTGCCCCATTCCAAAAGCTTTTACTTTGATTCCATTTGTCGTGATAAATTCTCCAATACCTGACTTGAGCATATAGTCATCATCATTCAGAGTTCTTTGCTTTTTGGCGTAAAGTCTTCCAAAGTCCTCAACGATTCTCTGGTTATTCCCAAGCATATTTGCAAGCATAAAATTCAATCACTTCGCTTTTTCTGCATCGTAGCAGAGATTACAGATAAAGCGAGCTTTTTTATAACAGATAGTCCAAGCCTCGTAAGCAATACCGAGTAGGGTAGTCTTCGCACTTTCACGGTGTCCCTCACAGTAGATATTCAATCCTTGGTCTACCGCCCTGAATCGTTCAAAATGATACTCAGCAAGTTTCGGAAATCTCAGAGATTCGTAAAAATAGTAAATAACAAAATGCTTGAATGACCTCTCACAGAGGACAATCCTTGTGTTTTTTTTGCTTAGAAGTTGAAGCTCTAAATCTTGCATTTTGTCAATATACTAAAAATCTGATTTTTATTCCATTTTTCTCAAGGAAAATGGACACTGGAGGGCGTTTTTTCTTAGCTCTTATCTATGAAAAATCAAAAAACCGCATCTCTTGATAAAATCCAAAACAAAATGTCAATATCAAGACATTAGTCTTTATCTAGAAACTTATGAATATCGTAATTTTTCCCAACCAGGTCTTTGCACCTCTTTTTGAGATTGTAGTAATATCATTCAGAATTGATGAACATTTCATCAATAATCTCTTTCCTACATTTTTTTTCTATGTAAAATTTCTGAATGAATCACGCTTCTCTTCTCCTTCAGTATTTAAGGAGTTGCTTAATAAGTTTTTTGTAGTTGAACGGCATTTTTATTCTCCAGAAGATAAAAGAGATTGAATTTTTTCCATTTCCTCATCTGTGGGAGCTCACGGAGTGATGGTTGCTTTGGTGTCTTGCTGGACATATTTTGTAGGCTCTCACTTTTCAATTTTTACCATCTCCCATAGAGCTTTGAGATCACGGACATCAACATTTGTGATCTTAGCTCAAGGAATATCTCCTCACTGCATAAACCTAATCTTTGCTCTAATCAGCGTAAATAGTGCTTGATGGGCTTCTGAGAGTTCTTTTGCATCAGGTTTATAGATTGCGACCATCTCTTTTTTGAGTTCTTCGATTGCCTCCATTGCGATCTGCTCTCTGAATCTCTTTTTTTCTTCTTCTCGCCCTTTTGTTTGTTTTTTGAAGTTTCAATTTTTTGGTGCCTCCGTAGTGCCTCGTTGGTGCCTCCATCGCTCCGAAAGATTGATAATTGGAGAAGTAAGATACTCCAGTTTAAGAGTATTCCAATCGTATTTTTTTGGTCAGACTTTTTTTGTTTGTTTTGCAGGCATTTTTTAATCTTGGGATAAAAAAGTGTCTAGCTTGCTCTTGTCCTTGCAACAAATATCTATCATCTCCTTGAAACTTTGCTTCTCAAGTGCTTTACCTCATACTGAATTTTGAAACAAAGCAGAAAAAGACTGAGCCGTTCCTTGCTTGTGCATTGCCTCAGTTGGTTTGAATTTTTCTTTATCATACAGAAAGTAATTGAGGTTGTAGGTGTTTGGTTTCCAACCTAGTCCATCTATTCCACAGCAACACAGATCATCGCCCATCTGCCTTAGTCTGTTTTCTCCGGCGTAAAATTTTAAACCTAATTCGTGGCACTTGGCTTTTATCTCCATAAAATCTCTTTGGAGCTTCGCTTTCGGTATTACAAAATCTCCTCAGAGCTTTACCAATCACGGAACTTTCTTAAACATCTTGATTCACTCAAAAATTATTCCATAGACTCCAGCTTTTTTATATTCCGGCAGTTGTTTGAGAATACTTGTCTTGATCTCTGGAGTATAAGGCTGACATCTTACAATCAGCCTTTTTACTCTTGGAGCTACTTTCTTTATGATGGACAATCTCTCCTCAAAGCTAGGGCATCAAGGCTCTAGTTTGTTGTATTCTGGAGCAACAAGAGAAATCTGAACCACACAATTACATTTACTCAAAAGACTAAGATATTCTTTATCAGCAATCAGTCTTCCCTTGGTGCTAACCACAAACGGATACTGCGACTTTGCGAAAATCTCCAAGACTTGCTTGGTAATCCCGATCTTTTTTTCTATTGGTTGGAATGGATCGGATAGCCCTCCCCAGTGGAGAGGGATTGACCGATCGCACCAATTCGTTTTGAGGGTTCTTTTACCTTCGATGAAGTTTTTGAGTTGCTGGATTCCTCAGCCTTTTTTTATTTCGGAAATATCTACTTTCCTTTGCACGAAACAATACTTGCAACCGTGCGCGCATCACGAATAATTATCAAATCTAATCGGTAATGCACAAAGATAACATTGGCTTCCACAATCTAGCATTCTTCTATTTTTGAGAGAATAAAATCTACAATCGCTTCTTTACCATGGTCTTTGATATATTTTTCTAGCACCTCTTTTCTCTCTTTCGGAAATGAAAAAGAAACCGTGAAGAAATCTACACTGTTTTTGAGGTGCTCGGTAAAAGCTCCGTCCTCAACTTCCCCGAGTAAACTAATAGGAGCTGTATCAAGCTCAACAAACAGTTCTGAAAGCTCTCCTACTCAGATTTTTTCTAGCTCTACTTTCAAATTTTCTACATTCCATTCTGAAAATTCTGAAAGTTTATTGTCTGAGATTCTGAAATCTGACTTCTGTTTTTCGGAAAGTCCCCTAATCTGGAGGACTTCCACTTTTTCTTTCCCTAGTTTTTTCATAGCGAGTAATCTTCCGTGTCATGCAAGGATTACATTCTCTTCATCTACAATAATCGGAGAAATATACTCGTTCCTCTCTATACTTTTCGCAATATGCGAAATGTTGAAATCTGAATGAATCTTATTGTTAAGTTCATATTCTCTGATTTCCTCTATTTTAAGGCTTATGAGTTTTTTTGTGATCATGCTACATACTCGTTATCTCGTAAATCTCTATCTCACATCTCGGATTCTCCTTATCAACTCCCATTGAAGTCGCCTCAATACAGGTCAGTATCTGATGATTATCATCTGCGAATACTCCATATCTCACCAGGAGGTCGTTGATACTCTCCAATTTATTGGAAAGGTCAGTTTTTAGTCTGTCAGGAAATCGGAACTTATAAATAACTTTTAGCGGTTTATCCAGCTTGAGTGGTCTTATTCTGCCCGCCATTAGCCGCTTTATTTGGTCGTTTTCCCGTTTTTGATATTTGGAGCTGGGGAAAACGCAAATTTTCCCCTTAACAAACTTTGCAAAATGTTCGTTCTTTTTACTTGGGATTCTCCCTCTGATTGTGATATCCATTAGATTTTTTGGTTAGCAGATAAAACCCAATCATCGTGAAGTGCTTGTATTGCGGTTCATTTCCTGACCATTTCGTAGTATTCAGCTTTGAATCCAGATACTCTTTGATCTACTCGCTCGTGTTGCTCAATACTATCTACGATGATTATATTGTTTGGGTTAAGTCTCAATTCAGGATATATCCCTTTAGGAAGAATGTGGGCAAATTGTCGGCTCCTTGCATTCTCCTCACTAATCGGCTTTCCTGTGAGATCGGTTTTTTTCCTTTTTTTCAGAATACCTAAAAAAAGAGAAGACTCGGATCCGCCATTCGCAATCCTAGCTTTCCTCTTTTTCCCTATCTTTTTCGGTAAAGTTTTTTTCATTACTGCAATAGCCCTCTCAAGTAAATGAGAGTCTATGCTTAATAACTTTATGTTGACGCTAAAAGTATAGCCTTTATCTAGGCTATTTCAAGGTTTTTTTACTGGTTTTTGCATTCTCTATTGTATACACATATAAAATCACTATAATCAAAAATGTCAACATAGAGAATGCATAAACTTATTATAGTTTTATTTTTGTTTATGCAAAAAAATGGATTTAAGAGAAACCATAACTTTTGTTGAAGCCAAAGAAAAATATATGAATTATATGAGTGATTATAAAAACAACAGTAAGTGAACATTAGTTATTTACTCAAATCTCCTTGATGAATTTCATACTTTTTTAAAGTATCACAAAAACACTTTTGAAGTTAAAATTAAGGAGATTGATATAGATGATATTCATGCTTATATTCAGCACAAAAAAACCTCTATAAGCCTTCGCACAAAAAGGCGTATAAGTCAGAATACACTTTATTTACATAGTGCAGCAATAAGAGGATTTTTTAAGTATATGAATGCAATTGACGCAAGCAGTTTGTATTTTACAAAAATTGAATATGTTCCGACAGAACCGCCAATGGTTCATCATCTTACCGATGAAGAATTTAATGCTTTAGTTAATGCTCCAGATTATGAGCCGAGAACATTAATTAGATATAGAAATAAGGCAATAATGTATCTTGGGTATTATTGCTGACTAAGAGCTCATGAGATTCTTTCCGTTAGATTTTCTGATATACCTAGAGATTGATGATCTATTTTTATTAGATGAAAAAGAAAAGCCATTAGACAAGTCCGAATAAAAAAAGAGATTGCTGATATTATTTATTCCTACAAAGAGAAAAAGAAAGAAATCCTTGGAGAGTTTTGGGGTTCTGCTTCTGATACAATCTGCACAACATTTTCCAATAACTCAAAAAAAGATAAACCACTTAATGTTTCTGCAATAACTTGGCTTTTCCAAAAATACAGAAAAAAATTAGGGATCAATATGAAAACCACTTCACATTGCCTAAGAAGAAAATTTTGAACAGATTTATACAAAAAAGGAACACCACTTGAAGTAATACAAAAATTAATGGGACATAAAAACATCATGACGACCCTAAGGTATACAAAAATTCCTGATGAAATTTTGATGGAGAATTGTTTAAAACTTCAATAATTTTCAAAAAAACATTGGAATAAGTAAAAAAAGACTAGATACAAACTAGGCTCTCTTTTTCTTGTATTTTCACTTGCTTTTTTATTTTTTATTTTTATAATTCTCGTCGTTATCAAGGGATGCCAAATTGGTGTCTGCGTGGTCTTTAATAGTTGAGGGTTATTTTGCAGGTAAAAGCTTGTATTTTCTATATTTTACCGCTATAAAAAAGCATTTTTTATAAAGTCAAATTAATGATGCTTATCCTAAACGAGAGGAAGATATTTAGTCCTTAAATTTTATATATTTATTGGATAGTTTTAAAGTGCAAATATACAATTTTTCAATCCTCCACCCTTGTTTTATCTCGATCAACTTCCACAGAATTTCATGGAAGATTTCAATTCCAAAAACCCTTAATCACAACATCATCAATTCCGAAGCCCATGCTTAATGCAAACGGAAGATCTTCGAGACCAAAATCTACATTATACCTCGAAAGACATCTAACATATAAATCTACAAGCTCTTTTTTTTCTTTAGAGAGAGTCTCCTTCTCCTCTTGAATATCAAGTGTAAGGTTTTTAATAAGAGGAAGGTAATGCGTCCCCTCTATATCATGCTCTACTTTGACCAAAGAAGAAAAATCGATACTTCAAATATTGGGTTTGATACTAAATTTTTCTCAGTTTTTTTCAATAAAATGGTGAAGATACTCTGCGACTTCTTGTTTACCTCTCAACAAAAGAGTTTTCGATGGACCTCACAAGTTCGTTTTACTTTCAACTGAAAGCCTTATTTTATCGTCACACCAATTTAAAAACCGATTACAATAGTTCTTCCTTATATCTAAAGAACGATTTTTATTATTCATTAGATCAAAGAATCTACGTGTCATTTGCTTTGCCTGATTTTTATTCTTCTCTACTTCTGCTCTTTCTTGAGGAGATAAACGATCAATAGAGCATCTTTCTCTTTTTTCTCCGTCAAAATTCCCCATTTTATAGGTACTGCTTTCTGTATAATCACGAGAATAATCTTTCATTTCAGCAGTCATCACAATTAAGTCACTAAATAAAAATACAATGCTATTATAGCTCTTTTTTTTGATTTGTCAAAAATAAACTGTTCAAAAGTAATATCCAAGTGAAAAGATATAATGCCTTACTTCAATATCTTACTGAAAACTAATCTGATAGAAAAGAATTTAGAGACCTTAAGCTCTTTTTTTATTCTTTTTCAAAAAAACACATAGACTCCAGCAATAACCAAAAGCAAACCAGCAGAGAGAAAAAGACCTTGAGAGAAAGTTAAATATCACAAAATCCATCATACCAAAGGTCAACCAAGAATTGAACTCAGATTTTCAACAACTGATTTCATAGATAAAACGGTTGCCCTTTTTTCTGCTGCAATAAGCTGATTTGTTAGCAGTTCATCAATAGGGAAAATAATATCATCAATAAAATTATAGATAATATATAGGAAAATGAGCATTGTGATTGAGGAAGTCAATCCTGCGAAGATAAGAATTCCTACAAAGAGCACAAGTGAAGTGCCCAAAACAAGAGGACTATTTTTCTTTTTCTTAAGCGCCTTTTCAAGCAAGAGTGGAACTCCAGCTCACAAGAGTCATAAAAGCGATGAAAGATAACCAAGATTTTCTATTGAGAAACCAAGCTCTTCAAGATAAGGAGCCCAAATCAATCCTGTCAATTCATCTAAAATAAGAAAAAGCCCAATTCCTGCAAATAAAAACCATAAGGTTTTATGCTGAGCAAGATATTTTCGAGAGTCTCTCAAATGATGCAAAAACATCTTACTGAGAATATTTTCCTCTTCTCAGCAATAACCTTTCGTCCCATCAGGAAGGAGTAAAAGCACCCCACTAGCAAGTAATAGCCCTCCTCCATACACATATCGCAAATACTCCATGCCTCGATACTTTACAATTCAGGCTCACAAAAGCCCAGCAACGATAAATCCAATATTTCTTAGACTCATTTTCCTCATAAAAAATGACTTCATATCATCAGGATTTTCAGCTTCTATTCTATCAGAAACCCAAGCATTATCAGCCCCTGTAAAAAAAGTTTCAAAAAAAGCATTAAAACAGAAAATAACCGCAATCCAAAAAAAATTATCAGTAAGTGGAATCAGAAACAAAGTGAGAGCAGAAAGACTATAACCAAGGATAACACTCGTTTTCTTCCCATAAATATCAGCAATCATTCCGGTTGGAATCTCAAAAATAAGCCCAACAATGCTTCTTAAACTAGAAATCAAGGCAATTTGCCAAAAGCTAAATCCTAAAGCTACAAAATAAATAATATAGAAAGGAGTAATAACCTTTAAGGCATTTTGAAGAAAAGTAGCTAAGTAAAAGCCATATATTGATTTTTTAAACACAATATTCAATCAATAAATTAAAAAAACTATCGAAAGTATAATCATTAATACTAGGCATATCAACCGATTTTTTATTGTATCTTCAGACAATATCGATATAGTCGACTAGAATTTATTCCAACACAAAACCGATGGTCCATACGATAGTTGCACTTCCTCAAGATGATCAATTACATAAACTGAATACGATCAGAAATTATTTTTACCAAAATGGCTTTAGACAGAGAGTTTCCAAATGCAAAGAAGACGCACATATTACCTTATTACAGTTAAAGGATTCTTTATCTAAAAATTTTTGGTCAGAAGTTGAAAGTAGTCTCATCAATACTAGAAAAATAAACCTGACTAACTTTCAGATAATCGTCCAAGAGCACGATCGAATCAAAAAAAATCCAGAACGAAATAAAAAATATCCTGAATGATGCGGACGATTCGCACTTTTCTTTCCAAAGAATCAAAACCTGATCCATACCGCCAAAAAAATAAGAAAAATTGCCGAAAACTTTGACGTTGATGACTCTTTAGCATATGCCCAAAATATCGCTAATGCAGCCTGAGAATGCCGAGGTCAACAAGACATTTTTAACTATTTAGCAAATCACATGAATCTATGCAATTACATCCGCCTTGACAAAATGCATCTCGCCGCCACCTACTTCAAGCAACACTTTAACACCCAATCGCTCATCATTGACAAAATAGCTCTAGCCGACGACAAGGGACAATTGGTCAACATAAGCTATCTAGAGAAATAGGAGAGAAAACCGATAATTTGATATTGCCTTTCACTTGCTTTTCTCTAAGCTAAGATCAGACTTTACTCTTTTTTTAACACTCGTGAATCTCTCAGAATCTACTCAATACCTTCAATCCTTCATCAAAAAAGTTCCAAATCCTGAACATATCCCCGATTCAGAATTGAAAACGATCTACCAGCTTTTCATTGATACCTTAACGGATCATAATCATCTCTACTATATTGAGGCAAAGCCGATCATCTCTGATGCGGAATATGATGAACTTTTCGCGTATCTCAAAGCAATGGAAGAATACTTCCCAACGATCATTTCGAGCACCTCTCCAACACAAGGTCTAGTCGGACAACTTTCTGACGGATTCAAAAAGGCAGTGCATCAAATCCCACTTCTTTCGCTAGAGAACAGCTACAATGCGGAGGATATCAGAGAATGGGCAGTCAGAGTTGCAAAGTTGGCAGAAAAAAAAGGAATTCTGAACCGGGAATATCATTTAGAGCCAAAATTTGATGGGCTCAGCGTAGAATGTATCTACTACGATGGGAAACTCACTCAAGCAATCACCAGAGGCGATGGGAAAATTGGGGAAGACATTACTGCGAATGTGATGATGATTCCTTCAATTCCAAAGCAGATTTCTTATCTTTGAACTTTGCAGGTTAGAGGGGAGATTATGATGCCCAAATCCCAGCTCCTGAAGCTCAATCAGCAAAGAGAACACTCCGGTCAAACCCCCTTTTCAAATACGAGAAACGCAGCTGCTGGAAGTATAAAACTCTTAGATAGCAGAGAAGTCGGCAAAAGAGGATTGATTGCTTTTATCTACGATCAGCTCTGAGGAGAAAAGGTGGATCTCAAGTCGATTGGAATGCCCGTTTTTGAGCTGCCAGAAAACTTTCTTATAACCAGAGATATTGAGCAAATTATCGCTTGGTGTCAGGATTTTCAAATCAAGCACTTTTTGGAGAGGCAAGATTTTGATTTTGATGGCTTGGTAATTAAAGTTTCTGATAGTAAAGCTCCTCAAAATACGTCAAACCGCAATATCTCAGAAAAATCAGATTTTTTTCTTTTTGATACAGAAACTCCAGTAAATAGTAGCGAAGACATTCGTTCAGCACTCTGATCTACGGAGCATCACCCTAGACGAGCAATCGCCTACAAATTCCCCGCACAACAGGTCGCAAGCCAGATCCAAGAGATAACCTTCCAAGTCGGAAGAACGGGAATTATCACGCCCGTTGCCCATATTGAACCGATTTCACTTAGTGGAGCAACAATTTCTAGAGTCAGTCTTCATAATTTTGATTTTATTGCCAAAAAGCAGATCAAGAAGGGAGATTTTGTCCGAGTGCAGAGAAGTGGTGAGGTGATTCCTTACATTTTGGGAAGCATTAAAGAACGCAGAAACGGCAGTGAAGAGCCGATTATTCCGCCATTATTCTGCCCCGAATGTGGAGATCCGATTACCAATATAGATATTCACTACTATTGCACCAATCCCTCTTGTCCAGCACAAATAAGAGAAAAGATTACGCATTTTGTTTCCAGAGATGCGATGGATATTAGCGGAATTGGTGAAGCGATGATTGAGGTCTTAGTCAAACAAAAAATGCTGAATTCAGTCGCAGATATCTACCACCTGACTACGCTTCAAAATCAGATTCTCCTGCGTAAATTCCCCAGCTTTGGTGAGAAAAAAATCACCGAGCTTGTCAATCAAATTGAACTTTCAAAAAAACAACCACTCTGGAGACTTCTCAATGCCCTTTGAATCCCTCATATCTGAAAAAAAACAGCCCAAGATGTCACTGAATACCTTGCCTTACACAAAGTAGCGTCACTAGATCAGATGATCAGTGCGTTTTCTAATGATGGCTTAGCAGACGTCGAAGGTATTGGGGAAAAATCCCTACAAGCAATTCAGCTTTTTATGACGAATCCCGAAACCTTAAAGCTTCTGCGTACCCTAGAACAAGAAGGCGTACAATTCTCCGCAATAAATGAAAAAACGAATAGTGAATCCTCTTCACAGTGAACCTTTTCGCTCACGGGAACTTTCCCTATTGCAAGAACCGACCTCATTCAGCAAATGCAAAAACTAGGCTATCGCTACGAAGAAAATCCGACTTCAGGGACAACCGTTATGCTTATCTGAGAAAAACCTTGATCCAAAGCAGAAAAAGCAAAAAAATTCTGAATTTTAATCTATGAAAATCGAGAAACCATACTAAAAGAATTTCATCTCACAATCCCCATGAAGCTAAAAGATGAAAAACAAGGGATTATCCAAGGAGGACTATTTTAAAAAACCACTCTGCGAATACACAAAGTGGTTTTACATGTTTGCTTCATCAGTGAACTTGGACAATTTCTCCAATCTCTATCAAAGCTCCAGAAGACCTCTCACACAGAAATTTAAACCGCTCATCAAAGATTGAAATGACTTCAACCTCTTTGAGAGCTTCATTTCGTAGCTTGTAAGGAGAATCAAATCTAAACGGCAGAATAAAGAGCCAAGTCACAGTTTCGGCGGTTTTGAGAGCCACCAAGGCACCCGGTCTAACTTTACCAAATGTTGGATTTTCCAAGTCACAAGAACTACGACTCAAGCTCTGTAAAAACTCGATACACTGCTTCGCCGTGTTCCCTGAGGACTTTATCTTACGTTGTACACTGAGCCTTACCTGATTAAGAAGGCTTCTTTTTTCTTTTCTCCAGTTAATATTATTCATCTTTTTTGTTATTATGCCATTATTGACAGCATCGATAATAGTGATTCCATATCCAAAAATCAAGACAAAATGCCATCAAGTTTTTTTTTGACAAAAGAAAAAAACCAAATAATCACTTGAAAAGCAAAAAATATTTTTTATACTCAGTGTCATTATTTTAACCATATCAGCATTTAATGTATTTCAATCCACTAGGTCTCCACTACTCTGCCCAAGAAGCACTAACTCTCTGAAATCTCAAGAAAAAAAACTTCAACTCTGACATTGAAACCTCAAAAATTCAAGCTTATTGCGAAAAACACCAAATTTGATGCATCGTGCAATGAGATAATGCATATCCTCAGAGACTGATGAACGACTCCCAAGCTCCTTTTTTGCTCTACTACCAAGGGAATCTTTCTCTCCTCGAGGAAAAAATTCTCGGAATAGTAGGACCAAGACAGCCCAGTGAATATGGGATTCAGGTTTTGGAACTTTTTTTTGAAAAAGCAAACAACTTTCAGCTTGTTTCGCTCTCAGGATTCGCAAAAGGAGTGGATCAAAAAACGCATCAACTCTCACTACAGCACAACATCCCAACCATCGCAGTGCTCGGATGAGGTTTCCAACACTATCTCAGAAGTTCCGATCGCTGATTTCTCGCAGAAATCATAAATCAATGAGGACTCATTCTCTCAGAATTTAAACTCTGATTCCAGCCAACCAAACGAAGCTTCCCCCAGAGAAACAAACTCATTGCAAAACTCAGCGAAATCCTCTTTTTACCCGAAGCAAGAGAAAAATCTTGAAGTCTGATTACCGCAGAGTTCGCCTACACTATGGGAAAACCTGTATTTTCAGTCCCAGCTCCTATCTTTTCACCTCAAAGTGCCGGCGTCTTTGCCAAAATGAACGAACAAAAAATCCAACTCATCACAGACTTTGACGCTTGCTTACAAAAGCACTTTCCTCAAAAAGGAACTGTATTGCAAAGAGAAAAAACATCACTAACCGACCGTCAAATCGAGCTCCTACAATATCTCGAAAAACAGGGGGATTCCAGCTTAGAAAGCCTGCTTGCTTACACACATCTCAGCTACGGAGAACTCCTCCAAGAGCTAACCTTCTTAGAAATAGATAAGCAAATCCAAGAAATCTGACCTTGAATCTACAGAAAAAAGAAATAACGCAACATTTTAGTACTCAATCTTGTCAGTTTTCCTCTTCCGTTCCTCAAAAACCTTGAGTGCATTGCTTTTATCAAGCTGATGGATAGGAAGACTTCTTTCTTCGAGGTTTTTTTTAAGCTCTTCATAGAGAAAATCATCATCAAACCCGATATCAGCGGCATCTTTCCTCGTATTGGCATAGTAAATCGCCTTTGGTCTCGCCCAATAAATCGCTGCAAGACACATCGGACAAGGTTCACAGCTTGTATAAATCTCACAATCATCTAGCTGAAACGTCCCCAAGTTCTTGCAAGCATCTCTGATCGCTACCACCTCAGCATGTGCCGTAGGGTCATTGTCAGAAGTGACATGATTAGCCCCCGTTCCAACAATCTTCCCTTGCCTCACAATGATCGCACCAAAGGGTCCACCTTTCCCTGCTCTCATATTTTCTAGGGACAACTCTACCGCCTTCTCCATAAAGTATTCGTGAGTCATGATCTAATAAATAAAAAATAAAAAATCTGACTAAAGTATGGGCATTTTTCCCTGAAAATCAAGAGCAACCCTCAATTCTCCCCAAAATCCATCCTCTCTTGACATTTACCACAAAACGTCTGGAACAAAGCTATAACTTTTTACTCAGAAAACTATAAATAACAAAGCAAATTTCCCTGTTTTTTTCCTATTTAATAATCTTAAGCTCCTGACCAATTTGGATCCCCAGTTTCTCCAACGTGCCACTGTTAAGTTCGATCGCTTGGATCGCTTCAGACCTCGGAAAATAATTCTGACAAGGCATTTCCTCACACGGAGCTGCAGAAGCAATATCCACAACTCTATCCCCCGTATCTAATCGGACAATATCCAGCGGAATCAAGGTATTTCTCATCCAAAAACTCCAAAAGTCTGATCTATCAAAAACAAAGAGCATCCCCTGGTTTTCAGCAAGCGACTCACGAAACATCAGTCAGAGTTCTCTCTTTTCTGGTGTATCAGCAATTTCAAGCTCAAAACAGTGATTTTCATAACACATTTGAGGTTTTTGAGGACTGAGCTTACTCTTTTCTAGAAAGTGAAAAAAGAAAAAGCTGATAATAAGCACTTTGATTCCAATTAAAATCATTACTCGTCTAATGAGACTTTGAAAGAATTGCTTTTTCTCTGAAGTTGAATTGAGCATATGAAGAATTGAATGATAAATTTTTTTAATCAGAACTTAATATGCTTCTCTCCGTTACTTTCCTTAGATAAGCATCAAAGAAAAACACCAAACCTACGGAAATTTCTTGCATTTCTTGCGGGAATTCCTATAGTTAAGATCGGATTTTAACTTTTTCCTTTATAATTGCAAATGGCACAAGTTCAACTTAGCGAAAGAGAGGTCAGAATACAGAAAACTCAGAAACTTCAAGCGATGGGAATCCATCCTTATGCTCAATCTTTTCACAAAACGCACCTCATCAAAGACATCATCACCAACTACGAAAAACAGCCACTTCGTGAGATTGAGGCGATTATTGAAGCTCCAGAAGTGCAGGTCAAAACTGCTGGAAGAGTGATGCTCTATCGTTCGCATGGGAAGCTTGCTTTTGCAAAAATCCTTGATAGCACAGAGCAAATCCAGCTGATGTTTCATAGAGATCAGTGCAAGATTATCAAAACAGAAAAAAAAGCTGATGGAAGCATGGAAGATATTGCTCTTGAGAGTTTAGACTTTCCAGAGAGCGAAACCTGAACGATGACGGCTTACAAATTTATGGAAAAAATGGTGGATCTCGGAGATTTTATCGGAGTAGAAGGAGAAGTCTTCAAAACTCACAAAGGAGAACTCACAATTTTCGTGTCAGCTTTCAAATTCCTTTCTAAAGCGATTAGACCTTTGCCTGAAAAGTTCCATGGTTTGAATGATCAGGAGGAGCTGTATAGGAAAAGATACCTTGATATGACGATGAATCCTGAAACCTATGCGAGATTCCTCTTTAAGTCTAAATTTTATCAGACTTTAAGGGATTTTTATCGTAAACATAACTTTATTGAGATCCAGACTCCGATTTTGGATAATGCGGCTTCTGGTGCGGCAGCAAGGCCGTTTATTACCCATCATAATGACTACGATACCGATGTTTATCTCAGAATCGCTTTTGAAACCTCACTCAAAAAAGCGACCGTTGGAAGATTTGAGAAAGTGTTTGAGATTGGGCAGGATTTTAGAAATGAGGGTTCTGATCCTTCACATTTGCAGGAGTTTACGCAGGTGGAACACTATGCGGTCTATTGGAACTATGAGGATAATATGCGTTTTACCGAGGAGATGTTTGATTATCTCTTTGCTGAGCTTGGGCTTTCTAAGCAGCTTAAAGTAAAAGATAAAGACTGAATAGAGAAAACCGTTGATTTTACGACTCCACGAGAGAGGATAGATTATACCAAGGGAATCCTTGATGCTTCAGGGATTGATATTACCAAATATGATACTGACGACGCAGATCAATTAAGAGCTGATATCCGTGCAAAAGGTATTGAATTTGAAGGAATGGATGAGATGGGAACTCCGACTTTGATTGATTATTTATTCAAAAAAGTACTCAGACCAAAGATCGTAGGACCAGCTTTCATCTATAATTATCCAGTGATTATGCAGCCTTTAGCGAGGACTTCTGATGCTGATGCAAATATCGTAGAGCAATTTCAACTTCTCGTAAATGGTTGGGAGATTTGTAAAGCCTATTCTGAACTTGTAGATCCTTTACTCCAACAGGCAAACTTTGACAAACAAGCTGCTGCTGCAGAAAAAGGCGATGATGAGGCGACCAGTGGAGATGATGCTTTCGTAGAGGCGATGGAGTATGGAATGCCTCCACAGTCTGGTTTTGGAATGGGACTTGAGAGAATTTTGGCAATTTTGACCGAACAAGAAAATCTGAGAGACGTGGTAATGTTCCCACTTATGAAGCTCAGAAACCAAGATACAGCCTCAGATCCTGAAAAAAAATAAATAGAACAAGAAAGAAATCTGAGGTCAGATTTCTTTTTTTATTATCAAAAAAGTTCTCAACTCAATAATTAAGCTCCTCCAACACAAAAAATTTACAGATAGAATAGCGATATTTTCTGCCAAATCAAAAAACTTTAGCTTGACGCTTATCTGAGTAATAAGGTAGATTATTTTCTCTTGCATTTTCATCTTTTTTATCTACTATATAGCACCAGCCAAAAATAAGTGCTATTTATTTTCTAATCTTAAACAAATGAACTTCAATAAACTTACCATTAAAGCCAGCGAGGCAATTCAAGAAGCAAACAGCCTCTGCATCAATAGGGGGAATAATGAAATCACAACAGAACATCTTTTCTTTGCGATGCTCGAACAGACTGATGGCTACCTCCCCTTAATCTTAAAAAAAATGGGGAAAAACATCGAACAGATAAAAGCTGAAACCATTGTACTTTTGGACAAGCTCCCAAGGATTCAAGGGACAAATCAAATCGGACTTAGCAACGAGTTAAACCGCATCTTGGAACAAAGCGAAAGAGAAATGAAGGAGCTCTGAGATGCCTATATCACGACCGAGCATTTTCTCCTCACCATTCTAAAAAACGACAACAAGATCAAGCAACTCCTTGAAAAGCTTAGCATTACTTACCAAGTAGCCCACGAAACAATCCTCCAAATGAGGAACGGAGAAAAAATCGAAACAAATGATCCAGAAGTCAGCCTTGAAGCTCTTTCTAAATATGGGAAAGATATTACGCTTCTTGCAGAAAAAGGGAAACTTGATCCTGTCATTGGAAGAGATGAAGAACTAAGAAGAGTGCTTCAAATCCTTTCTCGTAGGACCAAAAACAATCCCGTCCTTGTCGGAGATCCTGGAGTTGGAAAGACCGCAATTATTGAGCTTCTTGCACAACAAATCGTCAAATGAGAGGTTCCAGAGCTTCTTAAGAACAAAAAAATCATTGAACTCGATATGGGAGCGCTTATGGCAGGAAGTAAATATAGAGGAGACTTTGAAGAAAGACTAAAAGCCATTTTAAAAGAGGTTGAAAAATCAGACTGAGAAATCATCCTTTTTATCGATGAATTACATACCGTTGTTGGTGCAGGAAAGACAGAATGATCGATGGATATGGGGAATATGCTCAAACCAGCCCTTGCCAGAGGACAAATCAGAGTGATTGGTGCAACAACCCTCAATGAATATCGTCTCTACATTGAAAAAGATGCCGCACTTGAGAGGAGATTCCAACCAGTCATGGTAAATGAACCAACCAGAGAAGACGCTCTAGCAATTCTTCGCGGTATTAAAAAAGCCTATGAAACCCACCATGGAGTAAAAATTACCGATGATGCTGTAGTTTCAGCAGTTGATCTATCTAGGAGATATATTCCAGATCGCAAACTCCCAGACAAAGCCATAGATTTATTAGATGAGGCCGCAGCCAGCGTAAAAATGAACCTTGCTACTATGCCAGAAGAAATTCTTCAACTAGAAAAATCTATCAATCAGCTCGAAATCGAAAAACAAGCACTCATAAGGGATGCAGAAAAATAAGAATCGCACATCACAACCAGTTTTTTTCTTCTATCCCTCTCTATATCATGAAAACGACCAGTTATCTCGACTTTATTGCTCAGCTCCTCACTAATGAGGACGAGTTTTCCGCATTTAAAGCATGTTACCAACAAACCATTCCCAAGAGCATCAAACTCATCAATTCAAAAGCAAAAAAAGCTGATCTACTCCCCTATTTCACCGATCACGGACGGCAACTTGAATATCCAGATCTCTCACATTGAGACAAGAAATATGATGATGTTTTCTACGTCCACAATTATCATACAAAAACACTCGGCACACATTTCCTGCATCAATGAGGCTTTTTTTACATCCAAGAAGTCGCTGCAGGACTCTCAGCCCAAGTTCTCAATCCTGAAAAATGAGACCTAGTACTTGATCTCTGTGCCTCTCCATGAGGGAAAACGATCCAGCTTGCAGACAAGCTTTTAAGCAGTTGAGGAGGATTTATTTTAGCCAATGAGCCTTCAAATTCTAGAAGGAAAGCCCTAATCTTCAACATCAACCGCTGTGGAATGCTTAATACAGCGATTTCTGCCTATAAAGGAGAAGATATTGGAGACTTGGCTCCTGAAACTTTTGATAAAGTTCTCGTAGACGCCCCTTGTTCTGGGGAAGGCATGCAATATAAGCACGATAAAAAAGTCCAAATGCGAGATCAGAAAGCAGCAGATAAATTAGCGAAGCTTCAAACCCAGCTTCTACTCTCTGGAATAAAAGCTCTAAAAGTCTGATGAACACTCGTTTATTCGACCTGTACCCTCAATCCTTTTGAAAACGAAGGCGTGATCAGCCAAGTAATCAATAAGATTTGACCTGCAATAGAGCTAATGTCCGTTCCTATTGAGCAAAAAAGCAATGGAATCAGCGAATTTCAAGGTAAAACCTTTCTTTCTGCTTACGACACACAAAAAGTAGCCAGATTTCGACCTCATATCCAACACACTTGAGGTTTTTTCATCTTGAAGCTAAAAAAAGTCGCCTCTATAGCGACAGAAAATAAGCAAGACAAAAGGACTCTAAAAGAATCTCAACTTTACACCTGACCTGAACTTCAAAAAAAAGTCCGAGACTATCTTGACCATCATCGAGGCATCTGCAAGCAAGCAAATACAACCTTTATCTCGACAAATAACGCAATTTATTGCACTACAAAAGACTATTCAAGCCTCTCCAAAAAAATTCATACCGAAAAAATCTGACTTCCCATCATAAAAATCGGTTATTCTGGAGAGCGAATCCCTCAGCAAAGCATTACCACCTGCTTTTGAAGCTCTGCCAAGAAAAATACTCAAGACCTTTCCAATCAACAGGCTCAAGAACTTTCAGAAAACAACCTCCTTAGAGAACAGTTCTGAAAACCATGAGAGTTTCTCATTTTAAAACGACAATGAAAAGGCTTCGCCCTAGGAAAACAAGGAGAAAATATCATAAAAAGTAAAATAAATTAAAAGGAAAAGGCTGAATCTCGAAACGGGACTCAGCCTTCTTTTTTCTCATTTTCACTTCCTAATTCCTCAACCTGACCCTGCGACCATCAATCACCGCATAACCAACAAAGTGAGTATAACGATGCCGAACCTGAGGATTAGAAAGCAAGCTCCCAAGAGGAATCTTACATACACCTCGAAGGACATTCCCTCGTTGCTCCCAAGTAAAATCTGAATCCAGCAAACGAACCGAAAGAATCGATCCATTCACCTCAAATTTCCAAAATGATTCAAATTCAACTCTCTGAACCTGTCTCGAAGACCTAAATTCTAAAGCCACGGTCCGCTCTTTGAGAATTGCATTATTTACAATTCCAATAGACCAAGCCAAATCCGGATCATCCAGAACACGATCACAATCACAACTAAAAAGGAAAGAAACAAACACTAAAAGGGAAACCAACTTTTTCATAATTTTTTCATTTTTATTTTCAGTACTGAATATATATAAAAAGCACAAAATGTCAAGAGATATTCTCCTTGCAAAGGGGAAGTAAAACACTAAAATTCCAAGCAGTTTTTTTATCACTTTTGAATGATGATGCTCAATTTAGAACAAAACCTTCAGGAGCTCAATGCGATGAATAATCTTGACCAATTAGAAACCTGGTATCAAGAACTTTTAGGAAAAAAAGGAAAGCTGACTGAAGCCTTGAAAGGACTCGCAACGCTCAGCCCTGAAGAGAAAAAAGAACAAGGAGGAAAACTTTCCAGCATAAGAACCAGCCTTCAAGACGCCTATCAAGCAAAATTTAACGAACTCAAGACGCTTGAAATCAATGCTCAACTAGAAAAAGAAACGGTAGATATTTCGCTTCCTGGAACTGAACTAGAGGAAGGACATTTTTCTTTGCTTACGAAAGTGAGAAGAGAGCTTGAAGAGATCGCTCAGAATATGGGATTTATCGTAGAAAGTGGAACGGATATTGTGAGCAAGTTTGAGAATTTTGAAGCGGTAAATATTCCGGTTTCTCATCCTGCTACTGAAATGCATGATACAATTTATGTGGCTGAGAAAGATGAAAGAGGAGAAAATTATGTTTTGAGAACGCACACCTCTGCAGGTCAGAATTATGTGATTAAAAAATATGGAGTGCCAATCAAAGCGGTTTTGCCAGGAAGAGTATATCGTTTTGAGAATATTGATGCGACGCACGATACAATGTTTTATCAGTTTGAGGGAATCTATATTGATAAAAATATCAGCATTGGACATTTCAAAAGTGTGATTACCAAGTTTCTCTCTGCCGCCCTGCAAAAAGAAGTTGAAATCAGAATGAGACCAGGATTTTTCCCATTCGTAGAGCCTGGTTCTGAAATTGATACGAGATATGAATACACCAATCCTAAGACGGGAGCCAAAGAAATGTCCAATCGAATGGAAATCCTCTGAGCTGGAATGATCCATCCTAATGTGCTCAAAGCTGCAGGAGTGAATCCAGAAGAATGACGAACGGGATTTGCCTTTGGTATGGGAATCAACAGACTTGCTGCCGTGAGATATGGAATCAAGGATATTAGGCTTTTTACGAACGGAGATTTAAGATTTGCAAGGAGTTGGTAAATCTGAATTTAGTTTTTTTGTAAATGATGCCAGAAAAATCTTCAGAAAATAAAGATCTCCTTCAAGATGAAACTCTGAGTCAAAAACTAATAAAAAAAGGCTTCTGGCTTTATCTTTTTTGATATCTTATTGCACCAGGAGGATATCTTATCAGGCTTTTAATTTCTAATTCTCCTGAAGTTTCAGTTGCTGATGTTGGCATTCTCTACAGTATTATTAGCTTAATTAGTTTCTTAAATGTGTATAATGACCTTGGACTAACTGAAAGCCTACAATATTTTTTACCAAAATTTTGGATCAAAAAGGAATACAATCATATCAAAACAACAATTTATTTAAGTTTTCTAGTCCAGTTCGGAACCGCGATATTGATCGCCTTTGGATTGTGGTTTGGTAGTGATTGGCTCGCAATAAACTATTTTCATAACCCTATTTCTGCTGATATATTAAAATACTTCTGCCTCTATTTTTTATGAATAAATCTTTTTCAGACATTTCAGAGCATTTTTATTGCATTTCAAAAAACTTTCGACTATCAACTTGTGGAATTTATAAGGATGCGATCTATAGTCTGATTTTCATTTTTTTGTTTTTTAACCAACAGAGGAACTATAGAATGGTATAGTCTTAACCGACTTTTATGATTAGGAGTTGGAATACTCATTGCTGGGTTTATTTACTATAAAAATTACCATCATTCTCTGATGCAAGGGAAGTTTGAACGAAATAAACCTATGCTTAAAGAATATCGTAAATACGCACTATGGTCATTTATTTGACTAAATATTAGTGGCGTATTTTGACAGATTATTCAGCAGCTTGTGCTTTATTTTCTGGGGGACGAATCTGCTGGATATTTTGCGAATTTCCAGAGTCTGTTTAATATGGGATTTGTACTTATTTGACCGATTATGAGCTTAATTTTCCCAATCGTTGCGGAAGTTATGGAAAAGAAAGATGAGAAAAAACTGAATCTCCTTATTTCATTTTTTTACAGTTATTTTTCTATTCTTACGCTAAGTTTCAGTGCCCTACTCATAGCCCTGGGGCCTGAAATAGCAACTGTTCTTTTTTGAGAAAAATTTCGCTTATCATGAGAAATCAGCATCTGGGGAACCGGTTTCCTCATATTTAATATCCTATCAAATTTCAACTTTGCAATACTTGGATGAATTTGAGCAGTAAGACAAAGAGTTTATATCCTAGTAGGGACATTAGCATTAACAATCCTCATGAGTAGCCTTGCTATTTACCTTTTTGGACTCCTATGAGCTGTAGTATGATTTTGAGTTGGCTACTTCTTTGCCTGGGGACTAAGCTTGATTTACTTAAAGAAAAAAATATACTTTCGACTGGATTGAAAATTTATATGATCAAATATCTTAATTATTTCTATATTAACACTTTGTATTCAGAACAGTAAACATTTAGTATTTGTTATAGAGAATAATAGACGAAATAATCTCTTATATCTTATTACTATCTGAATCTGATTTTTTCTTCTAATTTTTTTATGGAATATCAAGAAATGTAGCCTCTTAAAACAAGAAATTAGAAATTTAAAAAAAATTACTTAAGTATAAAATAGCGAAATCAAAAGATTTTTTAGTTCATTATATAGAGATGGAAACAATTCTCATCACTTGATCCAGTGGATTTATCTGATATCATGTCTCAAAAAAACTCCTAGAACAAGGGGAAACAGTGATTGGACTCGACAATGAAAACGATTACTATGATATAAACCTAAAACATGCAAGAAGACAAGAGCTTGAAAAGTTTGAAAACTTCAGTTTCTACAAAGGCAATCTAGAAGATTTAGGATTTGTAACAAAACTCTTTGAAAAAAATAGAATAGATAAAGTCTTGAATCTTGCTGCACAAGCTGGAGTAAGATATAGCCTTGTCAATCCTTATGCATATATTCAGACGAATATTGTAGGTTTTCATAATCTCATCGAGCTATCAAAGCAACATCACATCAAAAACTTTGTCTATGCCTCTAGCGCTAGTATCTATGGAGCGAACAAAAAAATGCCTTTTACTGTTGGCGACCAGACTGATACTCCAATAAGTCTTTATTGAGCAACAAAAAAAGCAGACGAACTTATCGCTCACAGTTATAGCTTTTATTTCAAGTTACCAACAGTTGGACTCAGATTTTTTAATGTCTATTGACCTCGAGGAAGACCTGATGGAGCATTTTTTATCTTTGCAAAAGGAATCTTAGAAGAGAAAGAAATCCAGGTATTTAACGAAGGGAAAACGATTAGAAATTTCACCTATATTGATGATATAGTAGATGGAGTGATCAAGTCTCTAAATTATATTCCAGAAAATCATTACGAAATCTTCAATCTTGGGAATACAAACACCGTTGTATTAAACGATATGATCTCTTACATTGAACAAGAATGTGGGAAATCTGGAAATAAAAAATATCTTCCTGCTGACTTAGCAGACATTCCGGAAAGCTGAGTTGATATAGATCATACTCAAAAACTTCTCTGACGGGAACCAAAAATTCCTATCCAAGAAGGAGTGCACCAGCTTATCAAACGATACAGAGAATACTATAAGATATAATCAGAATTTATCTTTTTAATATAAATTCACTATGAAAACTATTGCAATCATTGGACTTGGATATGTAGGGCTCCCACTAGCCTACCATCTCGCAAAAAAAGGGAACAATCTCATCGGATTTGATATTTCTGAACAAAAACTCTCTGAGCTGAAAAATGGATTTGATGCAACAGAAGAAATCTGAAGCAAGATCGTAGAAGTTAATATCCACTATACCAACAATCCAGAAGAATTAAAAGAGGCTGAAATCCTGATCGTAACTGTACCAACTCCAGTTGATCACGACAATAACCCAGACTACACACCACTAATCAAAGCATCAACAATGATAGGTAAAGTCCTAGAAAAAGGACAAACTGTTGTATATGAATCGACTGTAGACCCTGGATGCACTGAGGAAATCTGTATCCCTCTTCTAGAAAAAAATAGCGGCCTGAAATACATTCAAGATTTTCACGTAGGATACTCTCCAGAAAGAATCAACCCATGAGACAAAGAGCATACTGTAGATAAAATTGCAAAAGTAGTATCTGCCTCTGACCAAAAAACACTGGAAATTCTCGCGGAAATGTACTGATCAATTACAATAGGGACAATTCACAAAGCACCAAGCATAAAAGTTGCTGAAACCTCAAAAATTATTGAAAATACCCAAAGAGATATCAATATTGCAGTAATTAATGAGATTGCAAAAATTTGTGATAAAATGTGAATAAATACCTATGATGTCTTGGATGCAGCAGCAACTAAATGGAATTTTCTCAAGTTCACTCCTGGCCTTGTAGGAGGTCACTGTATTGGAGTAGATCCTTATTATCTAGCTAGAAGAGCAATAAAAGTCTGACTTCATCCTGATGTTATCCTTGCAGGAAGAAGAATAAACGATGATATGCCAGTTCGAGTTGCTCATCAGGCAATCAAACTCCTTATCCAGGCAAACAACAAAGTGCAAAATGCCAATATTCTGATATTAGGCCTAACCTTTAAAGAAAATGTTCCAGACTTTAGAAATAGTAAAATAGCAGAAACAATCAAAGAATTAAAAGAATTCTGAACTAACATTGCTGGATATGATCCTTATCATGAATATCTTAGAGACTATGATAGAGAAGAACTTAATCTCACACCAGCAGAGATACTTACTGTACTTTCTAATGAAAACAAATACGATGCTATCATTTATGCTCAAAATCATAAGGAATTTGAGCAACTTGATATTAAAAGCCTTCTCAAGGAAGATTGAGTGCTTTTTGACATTAAGGGCAAGTTAAGAGGACAAGGATTTAAACACTATAAAAGCCTATAAAAAAATAAGGAAAGGATCTGATTTACTCCCTTTTATGAAATAGTCATAGATAATGCATACAAAAACAAAGAAAGCTGGTTATATCTTTCGTATCGATGATGTCACACCTTGAATGAATCGAGATAATTTTTTGAGGTTAGAAAAAATCTTTGATAGATACGCTATTAAACCAATCATTGGACTTGTGCCAGATAATCAAGATAGACAATTATGACTTGCAGAATACACAGCAGAATTTTGGGAGAAAATGAGAAGTTTAGCTGAGAAATGACGAATCATTGCACAGCATGGATATCAACACCTCTACACAACGCACAACAGTGGAATCATAGCTCTCAATAACTATAGTGAATTTGCCTGACTTCCCTACAAAGAACAATATGAAAAAATAAAAAGGGGGAAAGAAATCCTTGAAAAGCACTTAAAAAAGGAAATAAAATGGCGAATGGCTCCAGCACATAGTTTTGATGAAAATACATGTAAGGCACTAAAAGAATTAAAATTTAAATATATCACAGATGGGATAGCCCTTTCCCCATTTTCAAGAAAAGGTCTCAAATGGCTACCTCAACAACTTCGAAAGCCAATAAAAAAAAGAAACGGAATCTGGACCATTTGTCTGCATCCCAATAGCTATAGTCCAGCTTTTATTGATAATATAGAAGCATTCTGTAAAGCTGAATCTCAGCACTGTATCAATACTACTGAATCCTTGGATTATAGCTCCCCACGAAGGAAGTCAGTTTTTTTCTATAGATTTTATGCTGAACAAAAACTCTATCGTTGACTACTTCAAATCAAAAACCTAATTACCTTTCCTTATAGAAAGAGTAAAGAATGCGGGAGCTTTTTGACACGACTGAGGGGGGGGGCAAGATACCTTAGACATTACCTCGCATATAAAAGATATCACTTTGATAGATGGCATATTTTGCCAGCTGAATGGAGACCCTATACAACCTATGTAGCAGAAATCATCAACAGTGATGACAAAAGCAGAAAAGGCACTGTCCTTGAAATCTGATGCGGACTGGGAGAAATTCTCTCAAAGATTAAATCTCCAAATAAATATGGATTTGATACTGCACCAGAAGTGATCAATGCAGCAAAAAAACTGTATCCCTCTAGCAATTATTCAGTAGGATCATTTGATACGATTAAGGGATATGAGATAGACTACCTAATAACGGTTAATTTTATCCATGCTATCCCACCAGAAGAGCTGAAAAGCTACTATGCCACCTTATACAGAGATAATACCATAAAAACGATTATCGTCGATGAACTCCACAACAATAACAACTATCGTTTTAATCACAACTTTTCAGAAATTCTTCCATCAGATTATGTGTGCATAAAGAGCTCTCCATACTTTGTTGGGAATAGAAAAATAGTAGTATTTAGTAAAAAAGAAAAATAAAGTCATTTTTTTAGTTCCATAAGACTAAAAAGTAAAATATGCAAAATATCGTAATCATTATTCCTTCTCTTCAGTTTTGATGAGGAGCTGAAAAAGTAGCCTCAATTCTTGGGACTGAACTCCATAAAGAATGATATGATATTTCTTATCTTACTTTCTATGATAGCAAAGAAAAATATCCATTCAAGTGAACCTATTACACCCTAAATGAAGATCAGACTTCTTCATTTTTTGGTAAAATAAAAAAATTATTTACCAGAGCTCTGAAAATCAAAAAATTTTGCAAAGAACATAAGATTAATACTGTGATTTCCCTGATGGAGGATGCTAACATACCAACAATCATCAGCCGCCTTTTTGGTAATGATTCAAAAATAATCGTATCAATCCATCATAGTATTGCAGCGTATGGCAAGGGACTATACCGCTTATGTATTAAATATCTGTATAGATTTGCAGATACCATCACCGTACTTACCAGTTATGAAAGACAACAACTAACACAAAATTTCAAAATTCCAGCACAAAAAGTGCAAATAATTCCTAATGGACTCAATCTAGATGAAATAAAAGAGAAGCAAAAATCTGAACTCCCAGGAGAATATACTGCTCTCTTTGAAAATAAAAAATTTACATTTATCAGTGTCGGTCGTCTCAATCCCATCAAGAATCAATCCCTCATGATCCAGAGTTTTATCAAGCTTAACAAGAAGTATCCCGATACTCAGCTTATTATTCTAGGGGAAGGAGAGTTAAGACCTCAATTAGAAAAAGAAATCTGAAGCAATCCTAATGTTTACCTTTTAGGAAACCATGAAAATATCTTTCCTTTTCTAATGAAAAGTGATTGTTTTCTCTTAAGTAGTTTGTCTGAGGCATTACCCACTGTTATTTTGGAAGCAATGGCATCTGGACTACCAATAATATCAAGTGAAACACAGTGATGAACAGAAATTATATGAGAAAATACGTATGGACTAATATTTGAAAACAATAGCTCAAAAAAACTTTTTTATTGTATGCAAGCAATGTATACAGATAACTCATTAAGGGAACAATATAGAAATAAGTCCTTAGAAAGGTCCCAAGACTTTGAGATAAAAAAACTTATCAAAAAGCGAGAAAAGATTTTATCATTCTCTCGCTCCCAATAATCTAACATTCTTAGAACTGTGCTTTTCGAAGCTTAATACGATCAAAGTCTACTTCAAGATTAGTAACTAAGTCTCCATTGATCATATCATGTAATCAACTTTTTAATTCACTTCTTTTTATAACATTAAGATTAAAATCTTTTCACATTTCTATAGCCCTATTATCAATCCCAATAATGATCGATCTTTTTCACTTCTGCATAGCTTTAATTCCAGCATGCAATCTCGTCCCTACATATTCAATATCAGATTCCGATAATTTATCTTCAAATGCAGCGAGATTTGGCTTCAATACTTCAATTCATTCCAAATTAGTAATCTTTGATAAGTACTCGTAATCTCAAGGCTGTTGTGGCCAGAAATAAATTTTATCATAATTTTCTCTTAAAGTTTCAATTAGAAACAAATCACCCTCTACAAATTTATTATAAGTAGTTAACGTAAAAATTACGTTTTTAGATTTCTTGAATGGTATAACTTTACAGTGTTTTTTGTCTATTTTCCACAATGTTTGGCATCAAGTATTAATAACATTTTTTATTCAGATTGCTTCAAGTTGGTTTTTAGTGTATTCATCTCTAACTGAATGAGTATACTTATCAGATAGGAACCATCTTAAAATAAATTTACTGTACCGATTTGCACACTTAGCATATAAACTATTCGATTGAGAATAACTCCCCCATCAAACGCCCAAAAGGACAATCTTATTCTTGAGCAAAAAAAGATCCTTTATTCTAGCCCAAGTACTAAAAAGCATATTAGAAGAAATTGCATTTGTTCCACAAAAAATAATAAACTTAGATTGGCTTATAATTTTTTTACTATATCTTCAGCAGATTCAATTATGCGAAGATACCCTAAAAACATATTCATTAGCGAATAGATCTTTTAAAACAACATCTGAACTCTCCATAATTATTTGATCTCATAGATTTGGGCTAGTAATTGAAGTATCAAATAGGCAAATCATATCCATTATTTTTTGTAAAATCTAAAGATTACATTTCAATTATAATTTATGAAAAACTTATCTAATATAAATCAATTTTTAGAAAACGATTGTATTAAATCAGAATTACTTAAATGATTTTTCCACAGATTAATATTTCTTTGTGAAATTTTTTTATTAAAATCCGTAGAACAATACGATATTACTACAGAATTAGAATGAGCACAAACTTGATCTATAAATCGTTGATAATCAATAATGTATTCTAAGCATCAGCTTATAAACGAAGTATCCACTATCAGATCAGGGAATTCTTTCTTATTAAAATCACATATCAAATTTCATCATCTATCAGTGTAATCACATCAAATATATTTCTTATCTTTTTCTAAATATTCTTTTAACCACATTTTTCAGCATCATAAATCAATTATTGTCTTTTCCTCCTTTTGAATAAGGAGACTCATAATTTTAATTCTTTCTTTCCAGTCTTCACTAAAAAACTCGAAATTTTCCCACTTCTTCTTACTTTTTTTAATTAGCTTTTTGCAAAGAGTATTCTTTAAAAAAGAAATTTTGCTTAAAATAGATTTGATCATCAATAAATGTTACAAATTACTAAAGTGTTTTTCAATTAAACATTACATCAAGCATTCTTTGGAATGTTTTTTCTATTTTATAGTTACTAATAGCCTTTTTATATCAAGCTTTTGCTATTTCTATTCTTTCCTTCTCATTTTTCAAGTAATACTCAATCTTCTCAATCGCCTCATCAATACTTTCATAACAAACAATCTCTTTTCCATCCTCAAATACCCTAGACATTCAGAGCTTATTATCACAAACCTGCATCACTCCATTGCTCGCTAATTCATACATTCTACTATTACTTGGTCATTTATAGGGAACTAAATGCAGATTAAATCAGATTTTTGCTCTTCTGTATACCTCCAAAAGTTCTTCTTCAGTCAATTTTTGGATATATCAAAGCCTAAAGAGCTTATTACAAATCTTATAAAAAATTCCTTTCAATGATTTCCGATCCCCATTTCCCTGTGCTCAATAGAGCTTTAATCTGTCACCAAAATGCCTTTTGAGCTTTGAAATCCTAAAAAATTTGGGAGGATTCATATTACCTATATAACAGAGCTCAATATCTCTATTATCAAAACGGATATCTTGATTAATATGGTCGGCTCTAGCTCACAAAGGAAGCCATATTGGGTTTCATCAATGCTCTCTTAAGACATCAGCAATCGTTTTCCCCTCCTTATCATACATTACCCCAACATGAAAGTGGTAATCATAATACTTAGTATAAGGCAACGAACAATACTTAATAGCACTGGTGTCATCATCCGCGGTGGACAAAGCAATAGTTATTCATTCCCTTTTTAATAAATTTAGGAAATCTGGATGCCAATACTGTCCTGTACTCGTAAAAATACAGGCCTTTATTTTCTCTTCTCTGCAAAAGGACAATAATGATTGATAATAATCTTTTAAATCAGAATTTTTCTTATAGGTTTTATCCAAATCAGAAAACGAAACCCTATTCAAGAGATCATGAGAAAATAGAGAGGTAAATTGCCCTCTCTCCAAAAAATAAAAAGTATATTCTCCTGTCTCCACCAATTCATCAAACTCTTGTTTATAATAGAGTAGCATCTCAATATCAAAGAGTATCTTCTTGTCTCCCTTTCCCAAAACAGTATGCTTAATATGCATTTTAAGATTTCTCAGCTACTAAATACACCTCCCAGAGGAAAGTCCTAAATGGTGGTAATCTAAGCCATTTTTGAGCACTTTGAGGAAAGAATCTCGTATTAGAATATTTAGATTCAATCACTCTTAGACCAGCATCCTTTGCCAAATGTTCTAGCGAACCATGAGTCGAAGGCCTCTGATGCGTAGGATCATCCCAGAAATACCAAGTATAAGGTGTAGGAGTGAAAAGCATCAATTTTCCTCCTTTTTTTAAAACTCTCGACATTTCTCAAAAGAGTGCAATTTGCTCATTACTCAAAATATGCTCTAAAACATGCGAACAGTAAATAAAATCAAAGGTTTCATCAGGGTAATCCAGTTTCCCTTTGGAAATATCTCATTCCTTAACCTGTAATCATTTTTCATTACAGAATTTTACCAGATCTGGATTATAATCTACGCCATGAAAATCGATTTTCTTATGCTTTCGCTTATCATAAAAAGCACCAACCGCACATCAAATATCGAGCACCACATCTCATTTTTTCAGCAAAAGATCAACCTTCTCATCTTTCCAACCTAAAGATTTAGAAACACTTTTATTTCCTTCTATGTATCTTTTTGCATAATAAGGTAATTTCATCAATAGTGAAGAACAAAATAAAAATTCTGACTTTAGATCTACTTTCCCATCAATTTCAAGATCTCAAGAAATTGAACTCAATAATGATTAATATCCAATAGATATCAATACTTTCACTTATAGGGATATCTGAGAACTTTTCAAATCATATTTGTATCCTCTCCCAAGATGACCTCTCTCGCTCAACTCTTAAAATCAGTAGTAATGATTGGGAGTTCCAAAAATCTTGCCTCCAATAAGACATTTGGAAATCCTTCTACAGAGGAAGCATAAAGAAAGAAATCTGATTTTTCAAGATATTTAAAGATATTTTTTTGCTGACCAAGGAAAAAGATACTATCCTCCAGTCCATATTCCTGAACTTTTTTCTCTAGAAAACTCCTCTGTGGGCCATCTCAAACGACAAGCCAGACCCGATCTTTATTTTCCAAATGAGATAATCCTTCCATAATTATTTCATGGTGTTTCTCTTTGATAAGTCTACCGACCGTAATATAGACACACTTATTTCTAATTTTTTTCTGAAGTTCATCCTCAAGAGCCTCTCTAGAGAGCAACATTATTTTTTCCTCATCAATAGCATTATAAACAACTTCAATTTTTTGCTCTGGAATACCCAAATAACAAGCAAGATCCTGCCTATTTTCCCTAGAATTTACAATAATTTTAGCTGCCCTCGGATAAAGAGTTTTTATAAAGAGCTTCTGAAGCCATCAAAAAAAACCTGTAAAAAATTTTATATGTGTTCTAAAAGAAATCTTCGCTCCACGCCTAGCTAAGATATGAATAAAATTAGAGATTTCCAAGAAACTAATCCCATCATCTAGTCAATATTTCTTTCTAAGAGACTGAAAACGATAGATAAACCGAGGCAAAGCAAAAAATAAACAAAAATTATTATTGATCGTAGAGAGAGGAATATGAACGACTCATTGTGGTAAATCGTATCAACAAGCAGACTTCAAAGTAAAAATATACACCTGAACTCCTTTTTTGATTAACTCATTTGCCTGGTTGATAACTACTCTCTCAGCACCTCCTATCTCCAAAGAATTGATCAAAAAATAGTATTTTCTATCCGTCTCAGATTTTACTTTTTTCATACCAATTTCTCATAAATTTCTAAATACTCCTCAACTCCCCTCTTCCAGTCAAATCTTTCCCTTACTTGCCGATAAGAAGCTCAATTTACTTTTCAAACAAGAGCTAAAGCCTGATTCAATCCCCTTTTCAAAGCTTCAACATTTCAGGACTCAACAACAATAAAATCGTCTCCATCTGCGATTTCTCTCGTTCAACCAACATCAGTAGCAACAGTAATACACTGAGCGAACAAAGCTTCGATCACCGTTGTCGGTAAACCTTCTTGGAGACTCGGATTCACAAAAATATCCCAGGAAGGGAGTAAGCTATGCTGAATTTCCTCCTTATCCTGAAATCCTAGAAACTGCAGCTTCCTTTCTAATCCTAAGTTCTTCACCTGCTTTTCAAGGCTATTTCTCTCTTCGCCATTTCCAACAATTTGCAAGGTCAAATGAGGATTTTCAACCAATAAATCAGCAAAGGCAGAAATCAGAAGATCAACTCCTTTCAACTTTACCAGTCTTCCAACAAAACCAAGGGAAACCTGATCAGTCTTTTTCTCTTTTCTCCTCATCTCTGGAAAATCCAATCCCCTATAAATCACTTTAGTAGGCGTTTTAGAAAACCTTCTGATAAAAGGAAGATTTCATTTACTAATAGCTACAATCTCATCCGCGCTATTGAAACAGAGTTTTCCGAGGGTATAATCATAAGCATTTGAAATCCAAGACTTCCACCGAACCAAGCCCTTCACTAGTCCAGAACCATGTTCTACATGCACCCATTTTTTCTTCCACAACTTCGCACAAATTCCTCACAAAAAAGTAGAGAGAAAAAATCTGGTATGAGTCTGAATAATATCAGGATTTCGCTTTTTTACTTGCTTCAAAACGGATCGGAACTGCGGAGTCCAAAACTTTGGAAAAGGATAATTATGAATAAAATCAAACGCAGGCAAGATGAGGACTTTATAGCCATCTTGCTCATAACTCTGAAACGATTTCTGACCAACAGAAAAAGTGATATTGAGGACTTCTCAGCATTTTTCACTGACAAAATATTTACTAAACTCCTCTGCTACCGTTTCTAATCCCCCTTTATGTGGGGGAAAATAGGGAAGAAATTGAACCACTTTCACTTGTTGCATCCTCTTTTAATCATATTAAATCTTCGCCCTAAAATCACTACTATTGTGGGTTTTAACTCCAAGTCCATCTCTAATTTCAATAGCTAAGTCCTCACATACTTGCACTTCAGGAATATTTCCAGCAAATCTATCTCCTCCTTTTCCAAAAATAATCTTCGTTTCTGCTCAATACTTAGCCCTAATCTTCTCTGCTATCGCTCTAATGCTCTGACAAACCGATCAATCCTCATCAACAGCCAAAAAAACCTGATCTACCCCTTTGATTGAATCAACGACTTTCATCCTAAACTCCTGATCCTGAAAGACCTCAGATTTTCAGGTTTTTAATTTTGCTTGTTCATCATTATTTACAATCACCCAAAGCTCATCTCCAAGTTCCTTGCACAGCTGCAAGCATTCAATATGCCCAGGATGAATCGGATTAAAATATCACGAGGTAATCACTATCGTTTTCATTATCCTCTCAATAAACTAAAAGCTACCTTGGCATCACAAATCTCTTATTATAATACGCAATATTTTTTAGCAAACCTCTAAACCACACCAAATCTTCGCCAGAAAAGGAAGCGAGAAGTTGATCTTTAGTTTTTTCTGCACAAAAAGAAGCCCAATTTTTTGCAATAAGATCAAAGAAACCTTTATTATCATCCAGAGAAATCCAAAGCTGCAAAATTGGCATTACCTCCTCTATCGTTTCTATCATCAGCTTAAAAACCTGATCAGCTTTTTTAATTTTTATCCCCAAAATATCACGAACATAGACCATCAACAGAATTTCATTTTTTTCACGAGAAGGAGCCTTTTCTTTCTGCTCAAGATAAACAAATAGCAATGCTAATCAAAAAAAGGTCTCCCTGACACTTCCAAAAAGTGCAAGCAAAAGAGCATCATCATATTGCTTTCAGAGTTTCAAAGCTTCTAACTTTTTAAAAAACGAAAAGCTGATCCAAAAATCTAGTTTATAAAGTGCATCTTTGAGATTTACAAGATCATTTTCCTGTAAAGATAAGGATAAAACATGCACAAAAGCCTTGGAATCCTTGATCTGTGAAAGAATCGGAGCATAAAAAGCCTCTAAAAATTTATCAGCCCCTAACTTAACCATCTCCGAAACCTGTTCTCCAAACTGTGTTTTAAAAAGTTCCAAAATCTGAGTATTTTTAATGGTAAGTTTGGTATCTTTGGGATTTAAATCTTGAAAAAAAGAAGCAATCATCCCCTCAGTATAGAGTTTAATCACAGAAAAGTTGGTCGTCACCTTGGAACTATCTCCTTTAAGTGGCATAGAAAACTTGTTTTTCCCAGCTCTGATATTCTCATTAATATAGCTGTAGTAATACAGATTTTTGGCATATTGGTACAAAATACCACCGAAATACTCAAGCTGCACCTCCGACCCCAGCAAACTATTGAGAGAATTTTTAGTAAAAAAATCCAAAACCTCAGGCTTCAAAAGCCTTAAATAAAAGCTGTCTCCTCTGGCAGTCGTAAATCCACCGAGCAGAGTAACATAAAAGTTGAGAAGTCTTTCCGTCACTTTAGATTCCCTTTTAATCCTCTCAGGCACATCAAAATTGGAAATATCGTCTCCATTATCAATTGCGGAGAGCATTTCATCGATATCCTCCAAAATATCTTCTTTCCCCTCGGACCTAAGAAGTTTGATAATATAGTTCTGAACGCCTGCAAAAAATCAGTATTTATATTTTTTATACTCCAAAAGATACTCAAAAAGCTGAGGAAGTTGCTCATCAGAAGTAAGGAAGGATTGCACCAATGGATCAAGCTCTGTCTTATCAAAAATCCTCGAAACAATGGTCTCAACGGCAATAATCGGATTCGCATCACCAAAAAGATACTTAATCAAAATATCCGCAGGCCGCACCATATTGAGAATACTCTGCTCCAAAGGAGAAGAATGAGGAAGATATTTTGTCGTCGCATAATTCTCCTTAAAAGCCTTGATCAAATTAGTCTGTTTAGTTTTTCAAAGAAGCCAATCTAAATAATCAGTATCGGAGGATTTCTCAGCAAGCAGATGATTAAGCTTTTTATAAAAATGAAAAAGGAGAAAGCAGAATGCCGTTTCCTGTAAAACTGCCTTTTTAACAGCAAAAAAATCTGAATCAGAAATCTTGGTTTGTAATTGCTCAAAGGTAATCTTGTAAAAATCAAAGAAAACCTCAACAAACCAATTATAATTCTCCTGATCATGCACTGATGGGAAAACCTTAACTCTCGATACAAAGGTAAAACTCAGCAAAAAAACCGTATAAATCAGCTGAACAAAGTAATACTCAGGGAAACTTGCCATCACTTGCTTAAAATACAAAGTAGCAAGTAAAGATACTCCATTTGCTAGATTCGCAGGAGAAAAAAAGAGTGTTCCATTGAGATTTGCAGCTACCGCATAAGCAAAATAAATTTCTAAATCCTTCTGTTTATCAGAATTTGGATTCTCTCCAAATCCCATTTTAAATTCTATGGGATCCAAGTTCACATCAAAGAGATTCAGCTTATGATTTTCTATAATCTTCCTATTAATAATCGAAAAAAATTCTTTCGCAGAAATGAAGCCAATAAACATACTTGCAGGATTGACAGCATTATGAATCGTTGAATTGGGAAACTTCGTCAGCAAAAGCCTCTTGAAAAGATGCATAAAGAGAGAACATAACTAAAAAAACAAAAACTAACGAAAATATAGTATAAAAGAATGGTAGTTTTTCAAGTCAAATTACTTCAAGATAGCCGTAGAAGAAATTTCTTTACCTCACAACCCAAAAAAAATAATCAAACAAAAAACTCCTTCCTCATTCAAAAAAAGGCTCCCCTACAAAAGGGGACCCAGACAAAAAAACTACTTAATCTCAGTGATCGTAAATGACCAATTCAAAGGCACTATAGTCTCCACAGGATTCCCATCCAAAACAACCTGCTCTACTCCATCTTCAGTCACAACAGCCGTTGTCAAAAACGACTCATTTCCCATAGTCACGCGAGTTCCTACCTCACTAGGCAATCACATCTCAGCGAGAACCACTGATGTCTGCTTCTGAAGAAGCGAATCATCATGCTGAGTCAAAGGATCAGTCAAAATTCAAGTTCTGACTTCATCCTTCTTTGCTCCCTCCAAAAGCTGATAAAGAGCAGTCCCTGTAAAGTCAAGCACCATATCTTTCTTCGTCCCAGAGGCAACAGTCTCCTTCGTCTCTGGATCTACCGCAACATAAGAAAAGCTGACTTTAGCGTTGGGTTGGACAGTATGAGGCGACATACATCATCCCAAAAGGAGCATCATTGCACATAATAACGCAACTCCTCCACCCAAAAAAGAAAAACTTGATCCTTCTGTTTTCATACACTTTTCAATAAAAAAATAAAAGATAATCAAACTACAAAAACTTATGCTGATTTCTTCTTTCCTTTCTTAATATCCCTCTTCAGTTCGTTGATTCCAGACAAGAAAAACTGCTTTATACCACGAGCTTTAGGCTTTGCAGTATCTTCCATAGCAGACAAAACCGCCTCTGATTGCTCAGTATCTTCAATATGAACAACAGTTCCAAGAATCATTTTCATCATCTTTTTGTGCAGATTTTGTTCTAGAGACATAAAGGGAAAGAAAAGATATAAAGACTCCCTGAGGGTAGGGATTTGAAAAAGAAAAGCAAGACTTTATCCAAAAAATCTTTTACGCAAGCATCGAAGCAATCTTCTGATAAAGTTCACTGGAAATCTGCTCTCTAGTTTTCATCTCACCCTGCTCAGCACAAGCAATTTGAATCCAGCCATACTTCTCTGCCACATAAAGAAAAGCCTCACTTGCCTTTCTCATATGTTCAGCATCGTTTTCATGAATATCTTTTGATTTATCCATATTGGGCTTTTCAACTTTCAGAGCCAGATTCCTACTAATTTCTGGATCTAAATAGAGAAAAATCTGAATATCAGGACGGGGAATGCCCAAAAGCCCGTATTCAAATGCTTCCAACCATTCCAAAAAGCGGTCCCTTTCTGCGAGATCATCAATCTTTCCTGCCTGATGCCCCATATTCGCAGATACATAACGATCAGAAATCACAATCTTCCCTTCTTCAAGCCATTTCCTGATCTGAAAAGAGACAGAAAACCTATCTACCGCATACAGCACCGAAGCCTGATAGGGAGAGACCTCAGCCGCAGTCCCAAAGCTCCCGCTCAAATACTCTTCAGTAGGACCTGCAGACTTTTTTCCATACTGCGGAAAATCAATCTTCTCGACTTCATAACCCTCAGATGTGAGACGCTGAACAAGGAGTTCAGTTTGCGTTTTCTTTCAGCTTCCATCCGTTCCGTCAATGACAATCAGCTTTCCTGTTTTTTGCATCACTCTAAAAAAATAAGAGAATAAAACCAGATCCAAATGTAAGAGTCTTTACCAAAAATACAAGAGCAATCACTTGCTATACTCATTCCACCGAGACGAGAAAGAGAAACCTAGCTAGCCTCCTGCTACGCCGACTTCATCTTCTTAAAATCAGGCACAAAAATCAGCACCGTAAACACCACTCCGATCGCATCAGTAATTGGGAAGCTGAGCCAAACCGCTTGGAGTTTATCCTCTCGCAGCCAAAGCATCAAGAAAAGCACCGGGATAAAAACGATAAGTTGCCTGAGTAAGGTCAAAAGAAACGCCTTTTTCACAAACCCCAAAGCCTGATACATCGAAGAGGAAACCACCTGAAATCCTACTACTGCAAAGCACGCTACGACCATCTGAAGCACCTTTCCCGTATTGGCAATCAGTTGCGGATCCTCAGAAAAAAACGACACCAAAAAAGTCGGAAACACCCGATAAATCAAAGAAATCGCTGTCGTAAAAAGCGTCAAAATCTGAATTCCAAGCAGAACGACTTTTTTCACACGATCAAGACTTTTCGCCCCATAATTGTAGCCGATAATCGGTTGCATTCCCTGCACGATTCCAAACATCGGCATCATATACAGCTGCAAGACTTTGTATACAATCCCATAAATCGCGATCGCTTCTGTTCCACCATACTTCCTGAGATAATTATTGATCAACGCCGTCGTTAAACTTGCCACAATCTGCCTAAAAAAACTCGGCAGTCCAATCAGAATTATTTCTTTTGCACTCTGCAAATGAATACGGAAATGCTTGATCGCGATCGGGATCACATTCTTTGGACTCAAATAATACCACAGCATCATCCCGCAAGAAACGATCCAAGAAATCACCGTCGCCCAAGCAGCCCCAGCCATTCCCCAGCCAAATATCTTCATAAAGACAAAATCCAGAATCAAATTGGTGATCGCACTCGTAAGCATGATCTTCATACTCACCGTCGCATGCCCGACCGACCTAATAATATTGTTGTTGGACATCTCAAATCCCAAAAAGACCGCTCCTAATAAGAGAGGCACCATATAAGCGCTCGCAAACTCCATACTCTCAGGCGTTGCTCCAAAAAGATCTAAGAGCTGCGGCACGAAACAGAGTCAAACCACACTCAAAATCACCAAAAAGCCGAACGTCATGAGCTGAAGCGTCCCAAATACCTGTCAAACTTTCTCATATGCTTTTGCACCGATACTCCTAGAAATAATAGACGCTGCTCCTACTCCGAACGCCATCGCAAACGCCCCAATAATCATCTGAATCGGGAATACGATACTTGTCGCAGCAAGCCCTTCCATTCCGACATATTTTCCGATAAAGATGGAATCCACAAAGTTATATAACGCGAGGACGAGCATCCCAATCACTGCTGGAGCCGACTGCTTGAGTAAAAGCTTTCCAATAGTTTGTGTTCAGAGTTGTTTTGTTTCTGCCTCCATAAGTATAATTGAAAATAAAGTTCTTTTTTTAGCACGAACCTAAACTATAACTATTCTCAGCCTGAAAAACAAGAGCAATTAAAATTCCCCTCAAATACTATAAAAAAAGATCACTAACGGATAAGACAGAAACACTGATGTATACTTCATATAATATTGATGATACAAAGAAACATTTTTGCATATTTACCGCAGTGGCTATGCTTGCTCTATATTTCTCCTAAAGAACTCGAGAAAAGTTTTTTTTGGTTTGCTAAATATTGCACAAGATTACTAGTATCTTTCTTTTGCATTGAGGCGGGGAGTGTTAGGCTGTGAGTAGTCTTTTTTCTCTGTATGAAAAATCTCCTATTTTCTCTTGTAATTGTATTTAAAAATGTTATAAGTTTCGTTGCTAACAAAAAAAATATAAAAATTAGTGTAATTAACAAAAGAAAGGAGTAACTTATGTTACAGAAGAGAATTGCGTCAGTGTTGGCGCTTGTCGGAATGTTCGCGGTTGTAGCTCTCTTGAGCTCCTGCGACAAAAATGATGAGCCTATGGCTCCAGTAGTTGAAAAGCAGGCTGAAATGCGTGCTTCATCGGTGACCAGAGGACAGGTGTATGATCATTTCATGTATACTCCTTGCAATCTGGTAGGCGACATCCAATCTCATGGAAGGTATTCGGTTGCGATTAGCATTTCATCGTATACCAGGGATCTGGCATATGAGATCAGGGAGTTGGATGATCGTGGTGTTCAGCTTAATGCACATGCTGGTGTTGTCTCTCGGAATGGAATGGCGGAAACCTTCCAAGCCATTTCGGGGACGGCTAAGGTGAGGGTTTCTATTGTGACCCCTTCCTTCTCTGCCGGTGGTATGGCTATTAGTTCTTACTAGCTATCAAATTAGTTAGTTTCTACTAATTATTAGATTTGTAAACCTCTCCGTTTATCGGAGAGGTTTATTCGTTAATGATGAAGAATCTATGCAAGAGATGATCATAAGAAATATCGCACTATAAGAGCCAGAGCGAAGTTTCCTAGAGACCACGCAAGAGATCGTTTGCAATAGGGTTTGTTTTTTAATTCCCATACTTGAGATATGACTAAAAAGATGGCAGCAATGCATATTCATACAATAGTATAGGTGTTATAAATTTCTCCTACCAATCAAGAGATAAACATTCCAACATTATTAGCAGATTCCCCAAAGAGAGAACTAATTGTGTTGTTCATGATTAATTTGTTGTGAGCATTGAGCGTTAAAATAAATAACAGTGCTCCAAAAAGGGAATAAAACATTCCGAATAACGAAGATAGAATTGTAAATTGAGAGATTCTTTTTGTTTGCATTTTAATATCAGTTAGAAACTAAAAAACAACTATATTATAATTAATATATCATATTTTGCAAATTTATTTAAACAATTGTAAATATATCCATTTTACAAAAGTTTCCTGGCGAAAATCATCATTTTTCTTGAAGCGGAGGGGTCCGCTCGTCCCGAATCGTCATTTTTCTTGAAGCGGAGGGGTCCGCTCGTCCCGAAACGTCATTTTTCTTGAAGCGGAGGGGTCCGCTTCATTTAAAAAATCATTTTTAATCAAGCGACAAGCTCTACCCGTCATTGCGAGCGACCGAAGGGAGCGTGGCAATCCAGATTTCTTTTCTAGTGGCTTAGTCCGTCCATTGCTCTATCAGTAAAAAATCCCGCTAAGTTTACTGCTTTATCCAGCGGAGGGGGCCGCCCGTCCCAAAACGTCGTTTTTAATCAAGCGACAAGCCCCACCCGTCATTGCGAGCGACCAAAGGGAGCGTGGCAATCCAGATTTCTTTTCTAGTGACTTAGTTCGTCCATTGCTCCATCAGTAAAAAAACCCACTAAGTTTACTGCTTTATCCAGCGGAGGGGGCCGCTTCATTTAAAAGATCTTTTTTAATCAAGCGACAAGCTCCACCCGTCATTGCGAGCGACCGAAGGGAGCGTGGCAATCCAGATTTCTTTTCTAGTGGCTTAGTCCGTCCATTGCTCCATCAGTAAAAAAGCCTGCTAAGTTTACTACTTTATCCAGAAGAAGTTTCCTAGCTCCTAGCGTAGAAACGTTGAAAGCTTTTGAAAGAGGGGAATCGGGGAATCGTTCAAAAAAAAGAAAAAAGCCCTCATCACGAGGGAGAGACACCTTTTCAGAGGATCATCATCAAGGGATACGTTAAAAAGCTTCCTTCTTACATTAAGATAGCAAGCTCTTACAAAAAAACTAAAATTCTGGTTCTTTATTTTGTGCGGAAGCATAGAGCGTCTTTTTTACGAAGCGAGGATTGTTGGTATTGTAGAGTGCAAAGGTAATTTCCGGATAGCTAAGCACAAAGGTGTTTTGAATAGCCTCCTCCACCGCAGAAAGGTTCTCCAAACTATCATCACTAAATCAGATTTTCAGAGCTTTTTGATGAGGATTGATCTTTCCATGTTGATTGAGCGCCACGATATGCTCAATAAATTTATCAAAAGCATAGACTTTCTTCTTTGAAGAAGGAGTATCAAAAGGGATCTGAAGACTCTCCGAATAGTCCTTATTAGCACAGGCAGCATAATAGTTCATATCAAAGAAATCGCGAATAAGACGATCTGAGCTCGCTCTATGCTCTCCCAAACGAAGCTTCATCTTTTCCAAAAATTGTTCTCTTTCTTCAAGCGTAAACGCCTCATGCAAAAGAGCTTGATGAGCACTCCTGAGGTCCTCAATCGGATGTCCACGAGCAGTGATGATTCCTATAGGGCTCGCCTGCAGATTAGCAAGCTTAAATCTCTCCCACGATGGTCCATAAGCTTTCGCATCTAGTGCATCAAAAAGATCCTGGGTAAGTTTCCCTCATCCAAGCCTCATATTATAATAACACTCTTCCGGATCATTATTGGGGTAAGTCCGCCCCTCTGCTAGTTTTGCCTTAAGCTCACTTTCGGGGATTTCGCACCTCTGCATCTTGCTCCCATCCCACTTTTCTACAAACACCGTGCAATTCGTATGAAGCAAATTATCATCAATATCAAAAGCATAAGCCTTGTGAAACATTCCTCTACTAAAAAATAAAAGCTAGAATAGAATATTTATATTGACTTTTATTTCAAGAGTGATTTTAAAGAAATGAAGATTTAATAGGAGAGAGAAAATCTTTTCAATAGAAAAAAGCCTGATCCCCCTCCCAAAAAAGAGATGAAAAATCAGACTTTTGCTTCTAGTTTTTCTTGGTTCTAAAGAGCGCATACAGCACCACGAACGGAAACGCAAGCGCTTTTTTGAAAGTCGGCTTCGCCCAGAAGAATGCGGGATAATCCTTGAAAATCGTCGTCAAAAACTTTCAAAACTGATTATGTTCCTTATCAGCACAGAAAGGATAAGCAAGAAAATCTTTGAAGAAAGTCCACATCCTCAAGGTTTTTATCTCAAACTAAAAGATATTATTCAGCTTTTTTGGAAGTTTTTTTGGCTGGCGCTTTTTTAGTTGCTTTCTTCTCATCAGCTGGAGTCTCCAACTCCCCTACTAATTTAGTATAGAGTTGCTTTTCTACGAAGAATGGTTCCTGTTCACTATTCCAATCAATTTCCAATCCAAGAAGCTCGGTAATCTTATTGAGAATAAAGAACTTTTCAAGGCTCTCTGATGCCGCACTCTGCACTCCTTCTACAAATTCTTTCGCTTTTTCTTCTCCAAGCTGCTGGAAATATTCTTTTACTTTTTCAGCAGAACCAAATCTTTTTTCAAGATTCTGCATTCTGACTTTAAGTTCTTGATCAACCATCGTCTTTGGGATGATCACACTTACTCCGGCTTTCCTAACCTCAGTGAGATAGTCTTCTATCGTCTGCACAAGTCAGTTTTCTTGTTTTTGCTTCAAGATTTCTTTCTTGATATACTCTCTAAGTTCAGCATTCGTCTTTACCTCAGCATCTTTTCCAAAAAGCTTCACGATCATTTCATCATTAAGCTCAGGAAGCACGATTTGCTTCACATCCTGAACGGTAACTTTCAGGCTAGCAGCATCTCCTTTCTTGGCATGCAAAACGGCAGGAAGTTTTTTCACATCATATTTGAGTTCTACAAGCTCTCCTTTCTTCTTTCCATCAAAAGTCTTCTCCCAGAACTTATCTTCAGCAAATTCAGTTTCTCCGAGATAGGTCGTTCCCTTTTCTACACTCTTTCCTTCTTTATCAAAAAATTCAAGTCCGAGCTTGGAAAGGGTATCTTTGACAGCAATCGTATCCGTATCTTTGTAGTCAGCATAATTTTTTTGGATATTAAGGAGAGAATCCTCCACTTCCTTTTCTGTTGCCTCAACACTTAGTGCATTCATCTGCACTTTTTCCCAAGACTTTCCCTTCACTTCTACCTCTGGATACACATCAAGCGAAAAAGAAACGGTCGTAGTTCCCTTGTTTTCTTTGGTATCAAAGGCATACGGTTCACCAATAAATTTCAAATCCTTATTTTCTCCAAGAAGTTCCTGGATTCCTTTATTTACCAAATGTTCAATAATCGCCATCTGAACATAAGCAGGTTGCACTTTAGATTCCACCATATGAAGAGGGACTTTCCCCGCTCTAAATCCAGGGATATTCATATCTTTTGCAAAATGCTCAAGCACATGATTCTTCACACCAGCCTTCTCTGCATCAGTAAAAGTAAAGGTTACTTGATAATTACACTGTTTCCCTTGGGTCAATTGTTTTTCCATCATATATTTCAATAAGATAAAAGAAATCTGACTTAGATTAGGGATTTGCCATTTTTTTGCAAGAGAAAGAAATAAGCAGAGGAAAACTCAATAACCAAACAACACATAAAGAACAAATTTTAACTTGCTTTTCAAGATAAGATAATTACGCTAAACTCGTATCAGAATATATGCTGATTCTATCTTTAAGTAATATCGTGTAAGTATGTGAATTCATACGTGCCATGTCCCCACGAAAATAAAAGGGTAAGAAAGGAAATTTCTAAATTTTTTATTTTTTGGATTAAATGAATACCATGGCAACAAAATTAACTTCAAGAGCTGAAAACTACTCTGAACGATATAATGATTTAGTAAAATATGCTGATCTTGCGGAAAATTCTTCTGTGAGGGGATGTATGGTAATTAAACCCTATGGATACGCGATCTGGGAAAATATTAGAGATGTACTTGATGCGATGTTTAAGGCAACCGGGCATCAGAATGCTTATTTCCCACTTTTTATCCCAAAATCTTTTTTTAGTAAGGAAGCAAACCATGTAGAGGGATTTGCCAAAGAATGTGCGGTCGTGACGCACTACAGACTCAAAAACGATGAAAATGGCAAAGGGATTATCGTAGATCCTGATGCAAAACTAGAGGAAGAGTTGATTGTTAGACCGACTTCAGAAACGATTATCCGAGATAGTTATAGAAATTGGATTAAGTCGCATCGTGATTTGCCACTCCTTGTAAATCAATGGGCAAATGTGGTGAGATGGGAGATGAGAACGAGAATTTTCCTCAGGAGCGCGGAATTTCTTTGGCAGGAAGGGCACACTGCTCATGCTACGGCCGAGGAGGCTGATATTGAGGCAAGAAAAATGATGGAAGTGTATTCAGATTTTGTTTCTCATTTTATGGCAGTGTATCACTACAAGGGAGAGAAGCCTGAACATGAAAAATTCGCAGGAGCAGTTAAGACCTACACTTTTGAACCAATGATGCAGGATTTTAAAGCACTTCAGGCAGGAACTTCCCACAACCTTGGTCAAAACTTTGCAAAAGCCTTTGATGTAAAATTCACCAATAAAAATAACGAACTTGAGTATGTGTATGCGACTTCTTGGGGGGTAAGCACAAGGCTGATGGGAGGACTGATCATGGCACATTCTGATGATGATGGATTGGTCTTGCCACCTGCACTCGCACCGCTTCATCTCGTGGTGGTTCCTATTTTCAAAAATAAAGAAGATTTGGATCAGATTTTAGGTGCTTTGCAACCTGCTTTGGATCAGTTCAAAGCTTCAAAATTACAAATAAAGTCTCATTTCCTCTGAACTTACGATCTCCCTTACAAAGTAAAGATTGACGATGATGATCAGAAATCCCCATGACGAAAATTCAATGAATGGGAACTCAAAGGAGTACCAATTAGAATCGCTGTTGGAAAGAGGGATTTGGAGCAAGGACAGGTAGAACTTTTTAGGAGAGATACAATGGAAAAGAAACTCGTGAAGCTTGAAAATCTCGCAGAAGAAATTCAGACTTTGCTTCTTGAAATTCAAGAAAAAATGCTCGCAAAACATCAGCTTTTCACTTTGGAGCATACCTTTACTGCGGATACTTATGAGGAACTTAAAGAAAAGGTAGAACAAGGTTTCGTACTGGCTCATTGGGATGGAACGAAGGAAACTGCGATGAAAGTGCAAGAGGAACTCAAAGCGACGATTAGATGTCTGCCGTTTGATATGCCTGAGGAAGCTTGAATTGATCCTGTGAGCGGAAAGCCAAGTGCAAGAAGAGTAATTTATGCAAAAAGTTACTAAAAAAAGGACATGCATAAAAATATCCTCCTCTAAAATTCACCGTGACCCAAAAAATAATTAATTCAAAAAAAGCCTGAGATATCTCAGGCTTTCTTGATAAATTCTTCTTCAAAAATTATTTCACAGCAGCTTTGAAGTCAGAACCAGCCTTGAAAGTAACAACCTTCATTGCAGGGATCTTAATCTTCTGCTTAGGATTCTGAGGATTAACTCCTTCTCTAGCCTTTCTCTTAGAAGCCTTAAAAGTTCCAAATCCTTGAACTCTAACTTCTCCCTGTTTCTTAACACCAGTAATCACAGTTTCAATAAAAGCATTTACTAATTCAGCAGCAAGCTTCTTAGATACTCCAAGTTCGTTTGCCAAACTAGCAATAAGTGCTGTCTTTGTCATTGTTGTAACAAAATAAGATATAAAAAGTACTTTGTACAGCGATATAATACTGGAGTTCCCCACTTTTTCAAGAGAATTTAACAGTTTTTCACCTTTTTTTTACTTTTAGGGAAATAAAAGGAGACAAAGCTTATCAAGCCTATTTTCAAAAGACGCCAACAAGAAGAACAAGCTTCTAGATATTGACATACCATATTTTTGTTATAAAACAAGTAAATATTCCTAGATAAAAACCCTTCCAAAGAAAATATAACGTTATTGAACAATTACTAGAGACTCTTCTAAACAAAGAGAAAAAAATCTGACTTTTCTCCCCTATTTTTTCCTAATTTCTTGGATTAACTCAGGAAACTCTAGCTGATTAAAATGCCCCTTGTCTTCAAACATTCTCAGCTGAGAACCGACAATCTGCGACTGAATACGCACACTATGCTGATAGGGAACGGTTGGATCATCCTTTGAGCTCCAAATCACGATTTTCTCCGCTTTTCACGAGATATTTTTCACGGCTGCAAAATCATAAACGAAATCTCACAAATAATTATCCCCCTCTGGCAATCCCTCAGCATCCAGGACAGGAGCCACCAAATGCAACTGAGCTACCTTTTTTGGAAACTGATTTTCAGCAAAATATTTGACCAAAAACATCGCCCCAAGCGAATGCCCAATCAAAATCAACTCTTCATCATCCAAAAACTGAAAATACTTCTCAAACCGAAGCTTCCAAGCGCTATAACGTGCCATATCTTTATTTGGCATTTCAGGTTTTATAACGAAAAATTCAGGCAACCTCTCCTGTAAAACCAGTCTTCGTCTCTTTTTTTCTTCAAAAGGATTTACTTCCCAGGTTTGCATGACTTTTAGAAGTTCATCATTATCTTTTATCAAATTTCACCCGTGAATAAATACAATCTGCTTCATAATAAGCTAGTGACCTACAAAAATAAAAAATCAGACATTATTTAAAGGACGCTTTCACAATCCTGATATTAAAATGAAAGGTCTTTACTTCTTCAAACTCCAATATCGATCAGAATTCTGCCCTTAAAATTTCCAATTGCCAAGTCATCATTTCAAGAAACATCACCAAAGTTTTCGCAGGTTTTGCAAGGATTTGAAGTTGCTCAAACATCCTCCTATAATAGTCCAATCCATCTTCTCCACCCACAAAGGCAACCTTAGGCTCCCATTTTTGCACATTACGAGGAGCGTTATCTTCAAAGGTTTTGTCAGGAATATACGGCAAATTCGCAGTCAAAACAATATCCTTATCTCTGATAATCTCCTGATAGTCTTCTAAAAAAGCACATAAATCTGACTGAAGAATCCTAAGGTTATAAGGACGATCAACGATTAACGTATCATAATTTTTTTTGACAACAGCAAGTACTTCTGAGGAAATATCTGAGAAAAAAACATCACGAAATTTCCCCTCATTCTGGAGCAAAACCGCACAACCAAGCACGCCACACCCTGCTCAAATATCAAGCAATACCATATCCGTTTGAGACTTTTCATAGAGATACTCAGAAATAGCAGTAATCATATATTCGGTCTCTGGTCTAGGAACCAAAGTATCTTCATTGACAAAAAACTTTATTCAAAAAAATTCCACGAACCCGAGCAAATACTCAAGCGGTTTATCATCTTCCTCATACGCACGATAATCAGCCCTAATTTGCTGCTCTAGCTCAGCAGGGATTTCCTGCTCTCCATCGGTCCGCAACTCTGATCTTGTCTTATTGAGATAATGACAAAGAAGTTTCTCCAGCACAAATTTTTTCTTAAAAACACTATCCTGAATAAATGATTGAATCTGCATACCTTCAAAAAAAATAAACAATACTGATCTATACGAAAGAGAAGCTTTTTTACAAGGACAAAATTTGCAAAAACATCTAAAGTACAATATAATAGAAATAAGAACTTTATTCCTTCACTCCAAAAAATGAACCTCAACAAAAAAAACAATTCAGAAGAAATTATGCACCGCGTTATTCAAAAACTTTCCACTCAGCCTTGATTTCCTAATAATTATTGCAATATCGCAAGCAAAGCTCTTTTGAATACTCTAAAAGCGGAAGGAAAAGAGGTAAGACTACAATATTCTTACATCGAAGAAGGAAAGGGACATCGCTTCGTAGTAGAAAAAAGGGAAGGAGAAGAAACTATTCTTGATCCCACCTACCTACAATACGATAAGAACTATCCTGAAGGATTTGTCGGGCAAAGCTTTCCAAACCAAAAGCTCGAAAAGAATAGAACTGAAGAAAAAGACTTTATGGAGCTCCAGAAAAAACGATACGAAGAAGGAGTGTATGATAAGTTTTTCGCTAAAAAATAAACTTGTTTTTCTCAGCAAAATAGCTATCAAGGAAGAGCTTTATCAGTAGGGAATCCGATGAAAGAATCGTTCAAAAAAGTAAAAACTGAACACACCATTCTGTCTGAATTTCTTCCTTTTTTAACGAAGTTAGAACAAGAGCCAGGAATCCAGAGAATGATTCCCTGAAGAATTGCAAGGCAGCAAAAAGGATCTTCTGCACTAAGATTTTCCATCTCAACCCAGACACCGACCTGACGAAAAGCAAAAATGTCGAAAGGAGCCACGAGTCAAGAGCTCTTCATCATCACGGAAAAAACATCTTGAATAGACAAATCATATTTAGAGCAGCTTTGGACTACTTTTACTTCTACCCAATAAGGTGCAAATCATTAGTCTCATTCTTAGCATAGGAATAATTATTTGGTTCTGGTCTTGGTTCTTAAACCAAGTTTTTTCTCGTGCTTCAAAATCAGGCTACACACTACGAAAATCCCTCCTCCAATGTGGGATGCTGGTTTTTCTACTTTTTATCTATGAAAAAGCACTAACGCTCTTCGGATTCAATGCCAGCTTCATCTTTTCACACGAAAGCCTAACGCTACCCTCAATACTCCTCTTCCTTATCTACAGTTTCCTTATAGTAATAGGAATAGCCCTCCTCTTTGGACAGTCAAAAAACAAAAAAATCTGACTCCAAATCATAAGTGCAATCCTCCTCCTCTGAGGATTTTCACTCAGCAGAGATCGGCTCCATATCACGAATATCGCACTCTACTACATCCTCGCAGCCGCTACTGAGGAAAATTTCAAATTCACCCTCAGCCACAACCAATCCGAAGCCTCTCTCCTCCAATCTCCCTCAAACCTCTTACTCTTCTCATTACTTGCAAGCTTTTCTTTCAGTGTAATCGAAAATCTCTTTGCACTCGGCACTTTGATTACACAGGGAGAGCAGATTACCACAGGCATTCTCTTAGGAAGAGGGCTCATAACCGCCATAATCCATCTCGTAGCAACCGGCTCAATCGCACTCATCATTATGAAAAGTAAAAAAATCTGATCCCTAGCAAAATACCTCCTCGCACTGACAGTCGGATTTGTGATCCATGCGACGTATAACCTTTTACTCATTAGCAAAATGCAAAACATAAGCATCATGCTAGGAGTCGGAGCTGGCATTGCACTGAGCTACCTCATTTTCCACCTTGATGAAATCTACGAATAATCCCAACTAAAATTTTCCTCACATTCTCAAAATCCATCAGCGGACGAAGAAGATGCTTGAGAGGAGACTTTATACAAATGGAGCAAAACCAACGATTTTTAAGCTCAAAAAGCGTAAGTTTCCCACCTCGCTCACTAAGAAGACGGGAAGCCTACTTGAATCATTTCCAAGCCTTCAGTCGACAGAGGAATTACCTACTGAGAAAAAAGAATCTTTATCCAGTATATCGCTCTTTTCTTTGATCCGTTTATTGAGGGAATAGCTGATCAGGAACGAATCAATCCAATTTGCTCTCGCAAACATCATAAACCTTACCGAAATATCCAAACTCCGCGACTCCCTCTCCGACTTTTTCTCTTGCATTCACTTCACAAAACGATAGACTGCGAATACGCCTTTTATGAGAAAATCAGACACTTAGATATATGAAGCAAACACTCGAATCCTATACCACGCAGGCGATCACTTGCTTGGACAATGCAAGCAAAATCACCCACGCACTCCATCAAACCCGCATTACCCCAGATACGCTTTTCTGGGGCATTTATGCTTTTTTGAAACAGTCCCGCCACTTTCCGCTTTTCTGTGCAGTCATCGGACTCAAAAAGACAAAAGCCTTGGAATCCATTTTTCTCAAGGAGATTCAAGTCCCAATGCTTCAGTCCAAGACGAAGCTCCTCCCCTTCAATAAAATCCTTGCTTCCGATTGCTCGAGCAAAATTGAAAAGGGACAAAAAAACATTGATCCTTTCCAGCTCTTTATCCTTGCATTCGAGAGACTCAGCCCAAAAATCAAAAAGCTGATCCAAAAAGACAAGAATAACCTCTGAGAAATAAAAACCACACTTTCCTTTTTGTCAAATCTTCCTGTGATAAGAAGTGAGGGATTCCTTGCATTTCTGGAAATAATAAATACCCTTATTGCTGAACTTAATTTAGATTATTCTGATATACAAAAAATGAATATCCAGTATGAACACATCAAAAAAGACGATGAAATCCTCGATTCTATGGAGAGCGAGATCGTAGAAAAGTCAGATTCTGACAAACTCTCCTTGGAGACCGGCGATCAAAAACCCAAAAAGAAAGAGGAAAAAAAGCTAACGATAGAATACTTCGGGACCGACCTGACGAAAGAAGCAAAAGACGGCTACCTCGACCCGATCATCGGGAGAGAAAAAGAGATCGACCAAGTGATCTATACCCTTTTGAGAAAGACCAAAAATAACCCACTCTTAATCGGTGAGGCAGGAGTCGGGAAAACCGCAATCGTTGAAGGGCTCGTGCAGAGAATCAACGCGAAACAGGTGCCTGAGAAACTCATTGGTAAAAAAGTTTTTCTCTTAGATATGTGAACCCTCGTTGCAGGGACCAAATATAGAGGAGAATTTGAATCGAGGATGAAATCTATTCTCGAGGAGGCGACCGACCCAACCAATAATATCATCCTCTTTATCGATGAGCTGCACACAATCATCGGTGCAGGAGGCCAGGACCAAAACGACGCCGCCCAAATGCTCAAGCCCTTACTTTCTAGAGGCAAAATCAAACTCATTGGTGCAACAACCTTCGACGAATACCAAAAATACATCGAAAAAGACGCCGCCCTCAAGAGAAGATTCCAGGAAGTCATAGTGAACGAGCCAAGCATCGAAATGACCAAACAAATCATCTTCGGATTGAAACCTACCTATGAAGATTTCCATGGCGTGGTAATTTCTGAGGAAGCTATTGAAAGTGCGATTATGCTCAGCAAAAGATATATCTTGAATAAACAACTTCCTGATAAGGCACTTGATATTCTCGATGAAGCCAGTGCCAGAAAATCCACCATGCAAAAAAAGCTCGATAACGACGATGAATACAAGAAACAAGAAACCAAAATAGAAAAAATCCAGAAACAAATCGAGAAAGCGATTGAAAATCAGGATTATTTTGCTGCTGCGGAACTCAAGACTGAGGAGGAGGAATTGAAAAAAAACCTCCAAAAACTCAGATCCAATAAAAACATTCCTGCACATTTGAGAAGCGTGATCGAATCCAGCGATATCTGAAACGTCCTCGCCGACAAAACAGGAATCCCTACCAATATCGTCAACGAAGACGAGGTAAGCAAACTCAAAAGACTCGATGCCGAGTTGAAAGGACAAATTATCGGTCAGGACGACGCAGTGAATGCCGTAGTCAAGACCTTGATTAGAAGTAGACTTTCCGTGATCAGAAAAAATAAACCCATCTGATCCTTCCTTTTCCTCGGCCCATCAGGCGTAGGGAAAACCTACCTTGCAAAACTCATCGCTAAACATTACTTCGGCGATGAAACCGCATTGATTAGATTCGATATGTCAGAATTTATGGAAAAATTCTCCGTCTCTAAATTGATCGGTTCGCCTGCCGGCTACGTAGGCTACGACGAAGGAGGGGGACTTACAGAAGCCGTGAGGAGAAAACCCTATTCCGTGATCTTGCTTGATGAGATCGAGAAAGCATCACCCGACGTGCTGAATATCCTCTTGCAGATCCTCGATGAAGGACAACTCAAAGATAGCAAAGGAAGACGGATCGACTTCAAAAATACCATTATCGTGATGACCTCGAATATCGGCACCGAAGAGTTCAGCAAAAAGAAAACCGCTATCGGATTCGATACAGGAAGTAAAAACGATATCGAGACCAAACAGTTCGACGACATCAAAACCAGAGTCCTCGAGGAACTCAAAAACTTCCTAACCCCAGAACTCTCCAATAGAATCGATCACAAAGTCGTCTTTAGACCGCTTACCAAAGCAAACCTCGCAGACATCTTCAACCAGCAAATCAAAACCTTTCTCGCTGCTTGGAAAGAAAACGATCAAGTGAAGTTGCCCAAATTCTCCAAAGCGGAGGTTGATAAAATTATCGATAAAATCTACGACCCAGCTTTCGGTGCCAGACCCGTGGAAAGATATATCAATGATGAGGTCGAACCTCAAATCATCAACGCTCTTTTGAAGTAGGTGTTCCCGAGTCCTCTCTTGGCAATCCCCTTATTCAATGAATAAATAGAAAAAGCCTGATCTCGAATCAGACTTTTCTTTTTATCTTTGTGAGGAGCCGGCAGCAACGCCCGCCTCGCTTCCTAAGGGAATACCTGTGCTCCCCTGCTCCCAAAAATTTCAGATAAACCTTGACAATTCGGGGAAATTATTTATCCTACACAGCGATAGTTTTAACCAACGCCTATGCATAATGAAGCAAAGAATCCAAGCCCTACTCCCTCGACTTTACAAAATCTTCTTTTGAGGATTGCTCGTGCAGTTTTTCCTCCATACCTTGATCACACACCAAATCGGTCGAGAGGGAGGCATCCGAACCCTAATCCGACTCTGGAAGGAAATCTTTATTCTTCTCTTTGCAGGGCTTATTGGCTATTGGATCTTTTTTTGTAAGGGAAAAGGAGAAAGAAAGCTGACTTGGAACCACCTGCGCACTTCAGAACTCTTCAGATTTTTAATCTGATTTTTGATAGCGTGTGCGGTTAGCTTCCTCCTTGCAGTTGGGATCCAAAAAGTAGGACTAGGGACCTATATCTTGTCATTCAAGTATGATCTGATGGGCTTCTTGATCTTCCTCTTGGGAGTTGGGCTCACACGATACCTCCCTCAGCCTCGCCTCAAAATCACCAAGCGATATACAAAACTTCTCCAGCTGGTAGTCATCGGAGGACTCTTCTGGCGAGCACTCAGCTATTTCATGCCCAATGCACTTGATCACCTCGGCTACAATCGTTTCAATTACGAAGGGACAATAGGCTCTAGACCGCCAGCAGTCTATTATACCAATATCAATCAAGGCTTCGTCAGGAACGAGTTTCTCTTTGAGAGACCCATCTATTTCGGATTCTTTTTGGTTGCATTCCGACCATTGTTCGCCCTGAGCTATCTCAGGACCCGCTCCAAAAAAGAGGCATTACTACGAATGATCGGCTACGGACTTTTGGTGTTCTCGACCTTTTCTAGAGCAGCGATCGGGGTCCGACTCCTAGAAACAGCGATTATCATCTTAGCACTCTACCGAGCCTACGCCAAAAGACTCATCTTCGGCATAGGACTACCGCTCGCTTTAGTAGGCGGAGCGCTGTTTTGGCACTATAGAGGAATCTTTGCCAGAGAACACTCAAATACGGGACACGCCGCACTTTTGGTCGAAGGGCTCAAAATCTGACAGGAAAGCCCATTTTTTTGACGAGGTGCAGGCTACTCAGGACCAGCCTCCCACCAGGTTTGCTTTAATGCCCTCGCCAGTTCAGACCCCCACTCCCAAAACCCAAGATGTGAACGCATCAAAAAAGTCAACGCTCGCTACGAAATCCCCACATTTTGATACAATCCAGAAAACCAATACGTGCAAATCTTTATGGAATACGGTATTTTAGGATTGCTCCCACGATTATTCTGTTTTATTTGGCTGATTCGAATCGGACTCAGAGCGATCAAACCTTTAGCCCTTGAATGCAAAAAAGGAAAAAAAGCTGACCAAAAGAAAATCAATCAGCTTGTTTGCCTCGCAGGATTTGGAATAGGGATGCTTGGCTTAGCACTCGAGGGAATGGTATTGCATAGCTTTGTAGATAGGATGGTCGTCTATCCGCTGATGTTGCTCTATGGAATCGTTTACGGACAATCAACCGCTCCTACCCAGACAAAGCAACCGCCCAAACCCCACTAAGGCAAACGATAGGCGATTCTGCTTCCAAGAGTAAGCTCCTCTTCATCAAAACATTGCATCACCTGCTCAACCTGAATCTCATCTTCCTCATCGATTTCCGGACAATGAAGGAAAGGACGCACCATAAGCCTCCAATTTCCCTGAGTATCCGATCGAAGTTCTGAGATGGTTCAGGTTTTTTCTTTAGCTGCATGCTGGCTTCTCTCTGCCTGGAGCTCATCCACCAATTTTTTCGCCTCCAAGAATCTCTTTCTAATCGTTTTTGCTTCTACTTTATCAGGCAAAAGACTGGAAGCCGCCAGCGGTTCATCGTGATATTCAAAAAGTGCAATATTCTCAAACCAATCTCCTCTGATAAAATCCATCAAAGCTTGAAAGTCCTCCTCCGTCTCCCCCGGGAACCCAATAATAAAATTCGTCCTCACAAAACGCTCAGGAAAATGCCCTTCAATAAAATCGAGCAATTCCAAGGTCATCTGATGATCATAAAATCTCCCCATTGCCTTGAGAATTTTCGGAGATGCATGTTGGAGCGGAAGATCAAAATACGGGATAAATTTTTTGAGTTTAGTGAGCCTCTCGAGATGCTTTTTCGTAAGCAAATCTGGATAGAGATACAGCACCCTATAGTGAAAATCTCCCTCCAACGCATCAATTCCTTCCAAAAGTTCAAAAAGCTGACTCTTTCCATACAGATCGACTCCATACCTTGTACTATCTTGGGCGATCAGGATCAGCTCCCTCACTCCAGAAGCAATCAAATTGCGCGCCTCTGCAACCACCGCCTCTAGAGAAAGCGAACGCTGTTTCCCTCTAATAGTCGGGATAATACAGAAAGAACAATGGTTATTACATCCTTCTGCGATCTTGAGATATTCGAAACCTAGTTCACTATTGGTATAAGCTCTTGCATTCTCTTGCCACTGAAAATCGCTCCCATCAAACAACTCATTCTCTCCAGCAATCAACGGTTTGTCTAGCAAAGACGGCTCAAAATTCGCAAGTTCAGACCGCGAAAGAAAAGTAAGACCAGGATGCGATTTAAGCGTCTCCCATTCCTGAGTTTCTGCATCAGAAAGACGAGCATCCTTCACCAATTTCTCAAAATACTGGACCGCACATCCCAAGAGACAGATTTTTTTCCTCCTTCTCAGGAGCTTTTTCATGGTATGAAACATTTCTTGCCTCCCCGAAGAAATAAACCCACAAGTATTGAGAAAAACGAGCTCTACTTCATCAGAAAAAGGATCAACAGCATAAAAAAACTGATCAGGTCGACGTTCCAATATTCTTCCAAGTAAAAATTGAGTATCTACAAGGTTTTTCGTGCAACCAAGATTAATAAAAGAAAAAAACATCCTCAAAAGCAAAAATAAAGCCCACCAAACAAATCTAAGAAACTCCTTTACAGATACAAGCCAATCCACAATTTTTCTCTAAAAGAGGAGAATCAAGAGAGCAAGCCACAAAAACCATTGTTCTTGACTTTTATAAGGCGTATCAATATACTACAGCATCTTTTTATCTCTTCTCTTACCTATGGAGAATAAAAAAATCCTAATTACTGGAGGGCTGGGTTATATTGGAGCACATACCACAGTCCTATTTATGCAAGCTGGATATGACGTCGTTATCCTCGATAATCTCTCAAACGCCCACAAAGAATCGGTCCTCGCTGCGATCAAAGAACTCACAGGCAAAGAACCTCTTTTCTACGAAGGAGACATAAGAAACTATGATTATCTTGATAACCTTTTCTCCAAAGAAGAGATTGACGGAGTAATTCACTTTGCTGCGAAAAAAGCAGTGGGAGAAAGTTGCTATGATCCTTTCCTCTATTATGACAACAATATCATTGGAAGCATCAATCTCCTCAAAGTAATGAACAAGCATCAGGTTAAAAAGCTGATTTTCTCCTCTAGTGCAACAGTATACGATACTGAAAAAAATATCCCACCGTTTACAGAAACTGATCGCCTTAGCACCACCAACCCTTATGGAACGACTAAACTCGTCATTGAGAAACTTCTCTACGATATGGCACTCCACAAAGGATTTTCAGCGATTTGCCTCAGATACTTCAATCCCATCGGGGCACATTCTTCAGGTCTTCTCTGAGAAAACCCAAAAGGAATTCCGACAAACCTCGTTCCTTTCCTCATGAAAGTGGCAAAAAAAGAGATCGAGCAAATTACGATCTTTGGAGGAAACTACATCACGCCAGATGGGACCTGCATTAGAGATTATATTCACGTAGAGGACGTTGCTCAGGCTCATTTACAAGCGTTTGACTATATCCAAAAATACATCCAGCAAAGTAGTGAGGTAGAAAACTGACTTCCAAACTTCTTTGAAGCCTTCAATATCGGGACAGGTACTTGAAAATCAGTAAAAGAAATGATTGCAATCACCGAATCTATCGTCTGAGAACCGATTGCACATACTATTGGAGAGAGAAGAGAAGGAGACGTTGCAATCTCTGTAGCCAATCCTTCAAAAGCTAAAAAAATGCTCTGACGAGAACCTCAAAAAACCATCATCACTGCCGTCGAAGACGCTCGAAACGCCTACAAATAAAAATCTGACTTCTCTTCCTTCTTTTCCTTGAAAACACTGAATACTTAGCTATACTCGCGATGACATTTTTTACTTTTTCTTATCTTAAAATATGAGAATCCCTATCGGAATATCAAACAGACACGTGCATCTTTCACAGGCTGATGCAAATACCCTTTTCGGACCCAATTATGAGCTTACAAAACTCAAAGAACTCTCTCAACCTGGACAATTTGCATGCGAAGAATGCGTAACGATTAAAGGTGCGAAATGAGAAATTTCAAAAGTCAGAATTTTAGGACCATATAGAAAGTTTTCTCAGGTGGAAGTAATGCTCGGAGATACGTTCAAGCTTGGGACTCCAACTCCGATCAGAGAATCAGGAGACTTAGAAGGCTCAGCTCCAGTGACGATCATTGGTCCAGCAGGTCAGGTTGAGCTTACTCAAGGAATGATTGTTGCCAAGAGACATATTCATATGACGGTGGCCGATGCAGAGAATTTTGGAGTAACGAACGGACAAATCGTGAAAGTAAAGACTAACGGAGAAAGAAGTCTGATTTTTGATGAAGTTGTCATTAGAGTGTCAGATAGCTATGCGCTAGATATGCATATTGATGTAGAAGAAGGGAATGCTGCTGGGCTTAAGCAAGGTGATTGGGGAGAACTCATTAAAGACTAATCTTTATTTTGTTGTTTAGATTCGCTTCACAAAAGAATATTCTCTGGATAAATACAAGATCAATTTCAAAATCCATAATAAAATTTTGAATCGGTGCATAATAAGTCTTTAGCTTCAACAAATTGTTGTTTCTTCATTCTAAAAAGTTTTAGAAAATCTGAGTCGTTTAAAATTTTTTGGATCTTAGGAAAAAGAAAACCAGCATTTGATGTTTTTATAGGAAATGCTGGATCATAAATAAGTTGAATATTATTGTCTCTAAGGTAAATAAAGCTATGTGCCTCCCCCCGTAATTCCCCACTCTCTTCATAAAGTTTTGGAAGCAATTCTCATCAAACATAAAAATTGTCAACCCCATGAGTCTTAAGATAGTAATGTGCTAACGAAGCTAGTTCTGCACACATAAATATCCCTTTCTCTAGGATTTCAGATAGCAATGCAACTTCCTGCTTATTATAATACTCATGCCTTTCTCGAGCAGAGTTTTCTTTTCTCGTGAACATTTTATTAAATATTGAAGTATAGGAAGAAAGACGCAAAAAGAGTTCTCCACGAATAGGTAGCTTCTTCGTTTCATACCATTCTTTGAATTTTGGATCTTCAATAGCAGTATTATAGCCTTCGTCTACTTTTTGATAAAAGTTTTGAATTAGTGGATGATCAAAATCGCATTGTAAGAATATATTCATTTTATTAGACAAAGACTCTCATCACACAGGAACACTTTCCCCTCCATTTATTTGAGGGACAATAATACTTTTTCAAAATCCTTTTTCATACGCTGCCATATTTTGATTAAGAACTTGTAAGATCGATTTATTAGAGGCATTTTCTCCTCAATTTTTATGAGATGATACTGTTCAACGAGAAGAGGGCTCAGAAGACAATCTCATATCCGTTATTTAGTTTATAAAGATATAGCTAAGTATAGCTACTACCTTTCTAAATGTCAAAAAAATGAAAGAAAAATAAACTTTAAACAAAATAACCTTGTCATAAAAAAATAAAACTCTATCTCCGTTGATTTTTCCCTCTAGATAACTATACACTAAGCATCAAATCTTTAGCTAATTTTCCGAAGCCCAAATGCAAATTTCTATCAAAGATAAAGAAGTTCAAAATCTGATCCAATCCGAAGAACAGAGACAAGCTACAGGAATTGAACTCATCGCAAGTGAAAACTACCAATCTTCTGCAGTTCTTCAGGCTCAAGCTTCAGTTTTTGCAAATAAATATGCGGAGGGTTTCCCTTGAAAAAGATACTACTGAGGACAGGAAAATACCGACAAACTAGAAACCCTCACAATAGAAAGAGCAAAAGCCATTTTTCATGCGGATCATGCCAATGTCCAGGCACTTTCTGGAGCAGCTGCGAATCTCTGCTTTTATACTGCTACTATGGAACCTTGAGATCATATTCTCGGTATGGGGATGGATTTCTGATGACATTTGACACATGGATCTCCGGTGACCTTTATTTCCAAAGTTTTCAAATTTCACAGCTATGGAACTTTGCCTGATGGGACAATTGATTTTGACCAAGTTCGTAGCTTAGCTTTGGAGGTGAAACCAAAGGTGATCTTAGCGGGATTTAGTGCCTATCCAAGAGAGCTTGATTATGCGAAATTCGCAGAAATAGCAAAAGAAGTCTGAGCGATCGCTTATGCTGATGTTTCTCATGTTGGAGGTTTTATCGCGGCAGGTTTGCTCAAGAATCCGCTAGATTTCGGTTTCCACGCAATGATGACGACAACGCATAAATCGCTTCGTGGACCGAGAGGAGCTTTAATTTTAAGTAAAGGGAAAGTCTGAAATCCTCTCCAAAAGCCAGAACCTACAATAGAGAATCTCCCGACCAGGATTGATCGTGCTGTTTTCCCAGGAATGCAGTGATGACCTCATATGAATACTATCGCAGGAATCACTGTCGCACTAGGTGAAGTTCAGACTCCAGATTTTCAGCATTACGCCACACAAACCCTCAAAAACGCCCAAATAATGGCACAAACCTTCCTCAGTTTAGGCTACAAACTCGTAACAGGAGGTACAGACAATCATATGGTTATCCTAGACTTTTCACAAGAGCCTTTTAACGGAGCTGAAATTGAAAACATACTTGACCAAGTAGGAATCTCTGTTTCCAAATCACTCATTCCTCACGATCCACGTCCTCCATTCCGCCCCTCTGGAATAAGAATCGGGATAGCCGCAATGACGACAAGAGGGATTACTGAAGATGAAGTCAAAAAAATCGTCTCCTTTATTGATAGAGCAATCCACAACCGCGAAAATCCAGCAGCTTTAGATACATTAAAGCAAGAAGTTGTTGCTTTTTCAAAAAACTTTCCACTCCCGCACTAAAAAACTCAAATCTGAATCAATCCCAAAGAGCAAAAAATAGAAATAAAGAGAAATTACATCTTAGCAATCACCCACTTAACCACCTCAGCAAGATGCTCCTTTTCGATAGGTTTCGGATAGCTCGCTAGAATTGATTTCACTTCTTGGACGTCGTATCCCAGGTTTTGAAGCGACTTTACTACCGCTTTAAAAAGCTTTTGATCCTGGTTGACAGCAGCAACTTCTGAAAAATCAAAATTTCCCTTCAGTTCAAGGATAATTTTCTTCGCAAGCTTCGGACCAACTCCAGAAATCGTCTGAAAAATTTTGGGATCCAAACGGTCAATCGCAGCCGCTAATTCTTGCATCGGAATCTTCACTATTTGAAAAGCAATTTTCGGTCCAATTCCGGAGATTTTCAACATTCTTTCAAACCATTCCTTTTGATCAAAAGTATCAAAAGCAAAATAGAAAACTGACTTTTTTTGATCATCCAAATAAGGATAAAGGAAAAATTCTCCCTGAGTCTGCCCACCAGCATAAGCAACCTGAACCCCGAAATAAGGGTTCACGAGGAAGGTTTCAGACTTCACCCTTTTTATCTCTCCATGAAAATAATGTAGCATCCTACAACAGCATAGCTAAAAACAAACCATATATACTCATCTTTGAATTGAAATCAAACAGAAAAAAACTATACTCACAAGCTACTAATTTTAGTTCTTTTCAAGAAAAAATGCACTTAATTAATGACGTCCCAACATTTGTTGACCAACAAAAAGGTTATATCAATGTCGTAGTTGATGTTCCTAGAGGATCAAACAATAAATACGAATACGATCATGCCTTAGGATGTTTCAGACTTGACCGTGTTATTCATAGTAGTATGTACTATCCTGTAGATTACGGCTTCATCCCTCAAACCTTATCTGAAGACGGCGACCCTTGTGATGTATGTCTTCTTACAACCAATCCAACTTTCACCGGTTGCATCATCAAGGCAAGACCTATCGGAATCCTCTATACTTGCGATAATGCAGGAGATGACCCTAAAATTATTGCTGTTCCAACAAGTGATGTAGACCCAAGACGGGACGAAATCCACCATATCGATGATCTCGGACACCATATGAAAGAAGAACTCTTCACGATTTTCAAACAAATCAAATTCCTCGAACACGAAAAATATGACAAAGTAGAAGTGAAATGATTTTGAAGTATCCTAGAAGCTCAGCAAGAAATTTTAATCTCCATGGAAAGATACTTTAAAACAAAAGAATAATCTTTATCCATAAATCATAGCCAATGACCAACAAAAAAGAGAAAAAAACTGACTACAAAAGAGTTTTTCAGTTCGCTCTCACGACCTACCGTCAATTTCCTTGGCTTGCGATTGGTTCTCTGATCTCAAGATTACTATCAACAATCATTCTCCTACTTCCTCCCTTGTATTATAAAGAAATCATTGACCTTCTCTCTTCAACAACAGGAATCCAAGAAGAACTCATGCTAAATGCAATTTGAGTATTAATGACTATTCTACGGATCAAACTAGGAGGTTTTTTGATATTTAGATGCTATGATTTCTTTGGGATTTCGTTAGAGATGAATATTCAAGAGCGACTTAATAACTTCTTTCTCAAAAAACTCCAATACCATTCTTACAGATTTTTCTCAGAAAATATGAGTGGTTCTCTCATCAGTAAATTTAGAAAAGGAGTTTCTGCTTTTGAGCACTTGACGGACCTTTTTGCATGGAGATTTCTTCCTTTTTTGAGTAGTATGCTAATTATACTAATTATCATAGGACAGCAAAATTTATGGATCAGTTTTTGACTTTTATGTGTTATTATCCTTTTCTCTGGAGTTCAATATTGGCTCTATGTATATATTCACCCTTACCAAGAAAGAGCAAATGCTTTAGATAGCGAACAAGGGGGATTACTTTCAGATTTAGTAGTAAATAACCATACCATCAAACTCTTTGCAACAGAACAAAGAGAAGAAAAACACTACTGAAAGCTGAATCATCAAGTAATTTCCGCAAGGAAACTACAATATTACAAATCAATATGGATCTGGGGGAGTGCTGCACTAATTTCAATTTTACTAGAAATAGGAATTATGTATGTCGCAATTCGTATGCGAGGTGCTGGAGCAATTTCATTAGGAATCATTGTTCTTTTACAGACTTATACACTAAGAGTAATTGATTTTTTACGAGAGATTGGGCAAACACTTCGTCATACCTTCATTACCATAAGTGAAGCTTCAGAAATTCTTGAAATCATTGACACTCCGCATGAAATCCAAGACAAAAGCTCCAAAAAGCTGAAACTCCAACACGGAGCAATCTCATTCAGCAACGTAAATTTTAGCTACGGAGAAAACCAAATCTTCCACGACCTTAATTTGCATATCAAACCTAGTCAAAGAGTAGCCCTCGTGGGAGAATCTGGAAGCGGAAAAACTACGATCACCAAACTTCTATTTAGGCTTTATGATATTCAAAAAGGGGAAATTCTCATTGATGATCAAAATATCGCTGAAGTTACACAAGAATCTTTAAGATCCTCAATGTCTATGATTCCTCAGGATCCGATTCTCTTTCACCGTTCCATCAGAGAAAACATCGCCTATGGAAAACCTAACGCAAGTGATGAAGAAATCATTGCTGCTGCCAAAATGGCGAGATGCCACGAATTTATTTCTCATCTCAAGGACGGTTATGAAACTTTAGTCGGAGAAAGGGGAATTAAACTTTCATGAGGAGAAAGGCAAAGAGTAGCGATTGCGAGAGCGATCCTCGAGAATAAGCAAATCATCGTCATGGACGAAGCAACATCAGCACTTGATAGCGAATCAGAATTCCTTATCCAAGAAGCCATAGAAGAGCTGATGCAAAACAAAACCCTCTTAATCATCGCCCACAGACTCTCAACCATTATGAAAATGGACAAAATCATCGTGATGGATCAAGGGAAAATCGCAGAGAAAGGCTCACACAAAGAGCTCCTTGCAAAAGACAACGGAATCTATAAAAAATTACGGAATATCCAATCTGGTGGATTTATTGGATAGCGTATTTATTTTCATTTGACGGGATGCGAAATATTCTTATCTGATGTGGTTTTCTGCTTATTATTGGAACTTTACTCCGACTGGATCACCAGAAAAAAAGAAAAAAAGTTGAAGGCACTCCGCTTTCAGCCTTCATCCCCTGCTACAACGACGGAGCAACAATTGAAACAACCCTCAAAAGCCTCTATGCAAGCTACCCCCACGAGCTGTTAGAGGTTTTCGTGATAAACGACAAAAGCACCGACAATTCGCTAGCAATCCTCGAGAAGCTCAACCAAAGCTACCCCTTCCACTTAATCAACAACAAGGAAAACCTCGGAAAGTCCAAATCCTTAAACGAAATAATCCCCTCTGCGAGCCATGCTACCCTACTCATTATTGATGCCGATACCAAAATTTCCAAAGCGAACATTGCTGATATGCTCAAGAGAAAAGTCTGAAAGGTCGCCGGGGTTTCCTGCCCGTGCAAACCTACCAACAAAGGATTCCTTCCTCTGATGCAACATATAGAATATATAATGCGAGGATTTATTCAGGGAGCATACAATACCACGAGTGTAATTGGTATGCGATGAGGCTGTATTATGGTAGACAAAAAAGCTTTTCTAGAGGTCGGTTCTTTCTCCTATCAAGCCATTACCGAAGATATGGATTTAGCATTCAAACTCAATAAAGCCTGATACAAAGTAGAACAAAGTCTGACACAAATCCAAACGGAAGTTCCAGCTACCCTCAAAAGTCGATGGAAACAAAGAATCAGACGATGATCATGATGCTTCCAATGCTTTGTGAAATATCGAAAAATCTGGATTAAAAATCCTCTTCATATTTTTTTCATCTGTTATTTTTGTGTTAGCACGGGAGTCTCTGTGTTCTACTTTGTCAAAGACCGAATCCTCATCAATACCATTATTGAAGCAAATCAATCTTGGACCGCTATCTTCTTCATCTTAAATCCTAAGCGGCGACTAACCACAATCTTTACCAAGCTAGGCTTCACCCTCTTTGCACTCCCTTATACCATTCCGCTCATCAAATCTTGGAAAGACCTCCGAAAAATCATCTATATCATCCCTTTTTCTCTCGTCTATATCCCGCTATTCTTCGTAGTAAATATCGGCGGCATCATCTCTTGTAGCACCAAATACCGTGCCCTTGAATCAGGGAAAATAAGAGGCCGATAACCACCATCCAGCTCCATAGCCCTCTCAATCTTTCCACCGCTTTAACCAAACACGACCCATGCCAGCTTCCTCTGCCCAGCTCGGGAAATACGAGCAAGCCCTCTACTACGAAATCTTCATCAAGGAGGAATACCGCATCGCCAAGCCCATCATCAAAAACGCAAAAACCATCTTTGATATCGGCGGTCACCTCGGATTTTTCTCTGAGCGATGCCTTTCACTCAACCCGCACCTCCAGCTCCATTATTTCGAACCCTTTGACGCCCTCTTCCAGCAGGCAAAAATCAGACTTCAAAACTTTGCACCCCAAATTACTTTCAATCCCTTCGCCATCGCTAGCTCCACGGGCACAGCAACCTTCACCTTCAATGCATCCAAGACCATGCAGTCGAGTAAAGCGGCATCTTTTCTCAATCCCGCAGGCATTCCTCAACAGATCCATACGCAATCACTCAATCAGTATATCAAAGAGCAAAAAATCTGATCCATCGACTTGGTAAAGCTCGATATCGAAGGAATGGAGTTCGAAGTCCTCTTTACTCTAGAGCCCGCAACCCGATCTTCTATCAAAACCCTCCTCTGTGAAATCCATCTCTTGACCGAATCCGAAGCCGCACAATTCCCTCATCTGCAATCCCTCCTCAGCACGCATTTCGCCCAGATCACACGGCTCCCAAGCCCCTATAGCTCCAAAATCAACCTCTGCTTCTGTCAAAACCCAGCCTAACCCACAAAACTCCAAACCTTTCCAGCCTCCTCCTCCCAAAACAACCCAAAAAACCAAAAAATCTGAATCCTTCCTCCATTTTTCCTCCCCCTTCAGACAAAAAATCAATGCTTTGGAGATGTTACTAGAATTTTGAGTCAATCTGACACTACTTTGCACTCAGGTGGTCCTGGAGTGAGTCAATCTGGCATCACTTTACACTCAGGTGGTGCTAGAGTGAGTCAATCTGACATCACTTTGCACTCAGGTGGTGCTAGAGTGAGTCAATCTGGCATCACTTTGCACTCAGGTGGTGCTAGAGTAAGTCAATCTGGCATCACTTTACACTCAGGTGGTGCTAGAGTGAGGCAATCTGGTATCACTTTGCTCTCAGGTGGTGCTAGAGTGAGTCAATCTGACATCACTTTGCTCTCAGGTGGTCCTGGAGTGAGTCAATCTGACATCACTTTGCACTCAGGTGGTCCTAGAGTGAGGCAATCTGACATCACTTTTTACTTTTTGATCCAATGTTGAGGCATTTTTGCACCTTGTTTCATCAAGCGACTACCAAAACGCCCTATTTCAAAACTCCCTATTTCAAAACGCCAACCAAGAGGAACGATCTGCCTTTAAAAGCCTTTTTTGAAACAAAACAAAAGAAAATTTGACTTTATCCTTGATTTTTAACAGCGAAACTCCATAGTAAAAGACGATTTACCTCCCCAAATACATTATGAAAAACATACAGCGAGCTTTGCTCCTTCTCGGCGGAATCCTACTCATCGGAATCACGACCTTGCTGCGACCCAAAGCTTCCAAAGCTCCTCAAGCTGCCGAGCAGCGGCTTGCCAAATACGAGCAAACCGCACTTACCGACACCGCCACCATCAAAAAGCTCTTAAAACAGTTCAGTGAGTATGCTGATTTTTCAATTAGCACCGAACAGAGACCCTACACCCTTGCCATCAACCATTTCAATGCCAGCGAGGGAAAAAATATCGGTTTTGACTTCTCAAGCGATAGAGAAAGGAACCAGACGCTCCTCTATCGTGCCTCGCTCCTCTTTCTGCTGATTCCCTCCGTCGAAAAAATCACGATAACCTACGGAGAGGATTCAGTCTTTTCTGCTACTAAAAAAGACCTCGAAACGCTACTCCAGCTGAGATTTGAAGACTATAGCAAGGACAGCAATGCTTGAGCACAAGCAATACAAGAAAAAATCTGAAGCGAAAATTTCGATTGGGATGAGGTCAGCGAGCTTTTTATTCATTTTCCGGAAGGATTACTCTCACAAGAGCTCGCACCATAGGCAAAGGAAAACACGCTCGCCCCGCTCCGCACAAATCACTCCTTGAAACCGAGCAAAAAATAAATACAATTCCCACACAGCATAATACTTGATGAGTCCCTTACTTCTTAACCTTAATTCCTAATGTATACTTCTGTTTTCCTTTTCTATGACGAAAATACTTACGCATTAAGACAAGAACTCCAAAGGCGAAAAGTAAACTTCTTGGAAAGATACGGGCAAGATGCACTTTTTCACTTTTCCAATCAGAACCGAGACCTCGGTATGATCAAGCAGGCGCTCTATGCTGGTGGACTTTTCGTTTCCAAGAAAATGGTGATCATTGAGGGAGTTCCCAAAGACACTTCAGAAGGGAATACCCTTTCAGCAGACAAGATTGAGAAATTTTTTGAGGATTTCCAGCAAAATATCGACAAACTCCCAGCAGATACGATCGTGATTCTCCTTTCTAATAAACCCGACAAAAGAACCAAACCTTTCAAACGATGCATGGACAATCTCCAGCTCAAAAACTTTGAACCTTACAAAGAACCACAACTAAAAACGCTCATTACCAGTCAGCTCGAGCCACTCAAGATCGGGAACGAAGAATTAAGCTATTTCCTCCTAAAAATCGGCGACGATCCTTACCGTTTAGTAAGCGAAGCAGAAAAATTAAAATACTGACTCCCTCCAGCGACCAGTCAGATCACCAAAGAACAGATCGATGAATACTGTTTTGGAATGGTAGAGGGAGATTCTTTTGCATTTTTTGATCAGCTTTTTTCTGATCCGGTGCTCGCCGCCCAGACGCTTGAAAAAATGAAGAGTGACGGAGAAAACCGGAACACCGCGAACGGACTTTTGACCCGAGGACTGAAAGTATATCTTACGCTGCTAGATTATCATCAGCAAGGCGTCACCTCAGCTAAAGAAATCATCGCACAGACCAAGCTCAACCCTTTTGTCGTCCACAAAAACCTAAAAAACATTAGCATATTGCTTAGCTACCAAGACTTTATCAAAAACTTCTTTAAACAGCTCATCGAACTCGAATTTGCTATCAAAACTTGAAAGTATCCAGAATCTTATTATCGACTAGCCACAAAAAGCATCTTGCTTTCCCAACATCAAAAATAGAAATCCCCTTTTACCTCATCAAACGATATAAAGTATGAAAAAACTGATCTTCCTTTGAGTTTTGCTCCCATCCCTTCTACGAGGCACTGCTTCGACCTATGCAGCCTCCAATTTCCAGAAGAAGCTGAGCTGTAAAGTGACCGAAAACGCAGTCAGAGTATATCTCGTCCAAGAAAGTGAGACCTTAAAATGCGAGGAATACCTTACCGTTATCAATAGTTATCTCAAAACAGCCTATCAGGACCTCACACAAATCATGAACAACCTCAACCGCTGAGATGACCGCTCCTACCGATCTTCGCTCTATGAATCCAAAAAAAAGCTTTTCTTAAAGCTCGCCTCACAGAAGAATATGATCCAGGGAGCAATGGAAGGTTTTGAGAACGAGTTACTAAGCAAGAGTAAACTCTTCCTCCAGAATACCCTCCTTGAGAAACAGCAAGGACTCCAGACCGCAATCAGCGAAACTGAAAAAGAGCTTGCACAAGCCTCAGGAAATACCTTTAATCTCGAGAAAACACTTTCCGAGCTCACCCTTAAATTGGAAATGATTGATCTTCTGCTCACAGCCGACTCAATGGATACCTTTATGAAAAACTTTGAAAGCTACCTAACTTTATTTCCTTTGCCAGAGGTATGAAAATAGGAATCATCTCAAGTGGAATGGAAAGCTTGGCACTCTTCAGCTTCTTGCACCGCCACGACCAAGAATACCTCATCTACTATGATAGTCTCAACGCCCCTTATGGAGAGAAACACTTTGAAACCTCCTTACAAGCCGTCAGAAAAGGGATCGAGCGACTAAAAAATAAAGAAGTAGACCTCATAATTCTACCACCTATATATGAACTCTATCTCCTACAAGAAAAAAAAGAAAAGCTGATTGCTCCCCTGTTTCAGACCTACCTTCTCACAGAAGTTTTCGCTCACTCTCTCGTCGGAAAATTAGGAATCCTTGGAGAATATGCTGACTTAGAAAAAGCCCAATCCTTACTAAGCGACCTCGCCAGCTCCTATACTCCGACTCCCGCACAAAAAGCCACAAAAATTTTTCACTTTCCCTTCAAGTATCGATCCAAAGAATGCGGCATCCTCAATCCGCTCCTTAGCAGACTCTCCCGAAAGAGCATCCTTACCAATACACTTTTGAAGCACGAGCTCCGCTATTTCAAGGATGCAGCAGTCGATTCACTCATTCCGCTCAACTACCTCTATTTCAACGCAGAAAAAACCATCGCCAAATTCCTAAATTTCAGAAAAATCAGATTCCACCGCCAAGGGAAACTCGAAAAGATCTTCCTCGAGCTGACAAAAAAGAAAGAAAAATCAGAATACTCTATTTCAATTTTCGCAACCGATCAGACCCATTCCTTACTTAGAGAAAAAAGACTCCTCCGATACTTACAAAGATGAAAATCAGCAGAAATCCATCGAATCGCATAAAAAATTCAGCTTTTATTCTTAAAAAAAAGGAGAATGAAATGCACAATAATAGGCGCAGGCAGTTGGTGAACAGCACTGGGACAAGTGCTCTCCGAGAACGGTCACGAAACCAGGCTTTTTTCACTTTTTCAGGCAGACGCCGATAGCATTAACCAGAAGCACGAAAACTTTGAGTATCTGCCATGAGTCCAGCTCCACGAAAAACTCACCTGCTCGACAAACTTAGCCCAAACACTAGCTGGAGCAGAAATTATCGTTTTGGCAGTCCCATCAAAAGGACTCACTTCCTGCCTCAGGGAACTCAAACCTTACTATGCCTGACAACCTATAGTTCTGGCCTCGAAAGGTTGGAACGCATCAGACTTTTCTCCTCTTTCCTCCCTCATTACAGAAAAACTAGGTGCCGTACCGATTATCGTGCTTTCAGGCGCCTCTCACGCCGAAGAGGTCGTAAAACACCAGCCAACCAAAGTGGTCTTGGCTTCATCCAGCAAAGAACGGAGAGAAAAGATTAAAAATCTGTTTCACAATAAACGGTTTAAATGTGAAGAAAGCGAAGATATCGTCGGAGTACAGCTTATGGGAGCATTCAAAAATATCATTGCACTTGCTTGCGGAATCTCTGATGGTCTCAAATACGGCACAAATACCAAAGCACTCATTTTGACAGAGGGAATCCAAGAAATCAGCAAAATCGGCTCCTCTCTAAAAATCGACCCCGAAACTCGGAAAAGTTCAGCGGGGATCGGAGATCTCTATGTTACCTGTTCAAGCGTATTAAGTAGGAACCGAAACGCTGGACGCTTACTAGCAGAGGGGCATAGTAAAGCAGAAATTACAAGAGGCTTGATAAATATGGTCGCAGAAAGCCTCTATTTAACAGAAGCTATTGCCAAATTTCTCGCAACTACGAACGAGTCATTCCCGCTATTAGACATGATTATCAAGATTGTCGAATACAATACCCCAGCCCAAAAAGCTTTTGATCTATTCCTAGAAAGCTCTTAAAAAGCCGTTCATAACTGAAGACAAGCTACCTGGTTTCTATTTTAATAGTATTGCTCTTGCAATTAAAAAAATTTTTCATATAGTAGTTTGTAATACAAGGTAGTATATTTATCTCAAAAAGCGAATGCTGATGTATGATACCGATAATATTGCAATCCAGATGAGAAAAGGAATTTTAGAATACCTTATTCTCCTCATTATTAGTAAAGGTGAAGTCTATGCTTCAGACATTATCAGCGGATTACAAAAATATGATCTCCTAATCGTGGAAGGGACGCTCTATCCACTCCTCTCTCGCCTCAAAAAAGATCAGCTTTTGACCTATTCCTGGGTGGAATCAGTCAGTGGACCTCCAAGAAAATATTATAAACTGACTCCTCTCGGCAAACAGGTTATGAAAAAAATGGAACAAATCCGAAATCAGCTCAATACCGCCATTCTCTGAATCCAAAATCTATAAAAAAATCCCTCTTATTATAAAACAAGACAAAGGAGCCTCTTTTAAAATCAATCTCCCGTATCATTCTGAACTTTACACGGTAAATCATTTTACTTTCCTACCTGTCACACCGATGAAAACACTCAATCTCAACGAAAAATCATTCCAACTTGAAAATGATGTTTTCAAGTTCCTGCACGATTATATAGAGAGAATCAATACTTTCGTAGCCAAGAATGAAATTGATACAGACCTTCATCAAGATATTTTGCAGAGACTTGCAGACAAGCTTGCCGAAAAAGCAACAGAAAAAACCTGAATCACACAAAAAGTCGCAATCCAAATCGTAAATAACCTAGGAGAACCTGAAGAAATCTTTGCTGAAGAAGAATTTTCCTCAAGCCATCAGGAGAATAGCACAGATAAAGAACAAAAAATAAAACAGCCTGAACTCTTCTACGAAAAACTCCAAAAAAGCGATCGAAACAGACCTCAAGAGAGTGCAATTCTTTTGTGAGTTTGTGGAATGTTTGGACAAGGAACAGGCTGGAATGTGCGATTTTGGAGAGGAATGACTTTATTTGCAAGCTATATATTTCTCGCAAGCGGAACAGGAATTCTCTTTTTTTGGGGAGTTATGGCTTATCTTTTGCTTGCTCTTATCTTTCCGATCACAGAGAAAAACTATGAGAAAAGATCAGTTTTCTCTTACTTTTTGACTCAGATTTGGGATTTGAGGCTCCTCATTAGCAATAGTATAAAATTCTGATTCAGAAGCGTGAAACGAATTGTATGAACGGCTATTCCTACGCTCTTAAAACGAGGAGCAAAACTCTTTTGACCTTTTTGGAGTTTCGTAAAAATCTGTTTCCTCTTTTTCCGAAGTATATTTCTTGTCTTTGTCCTTGGCATACTCGGAATCATGTTCTATTACCTACAAACTTGATATGTATGGAATAATATGGAGATAACTTCCCGATTCCCAGCAATTACTTCCTTAGGACTAGCTTTTGGATTTCTATCAGCATTATTACTTCTACTAGGAAGTATCGGTGTGTTATCAAAGAAGAAGCTTATGAATACAGCCACCTTAAGCACTGCAATCATAAGTTGAGTTTTTGCAATAATTATCGCAGGGATTACAGGAGTTCAATTTTTCTCTAAAATAGAAAGTTCAGAAGTGTCTGAATTCACAAGAGAACTTTATATTCCAATCCCTGAAAAAAATCAACCTTTAACTATTAGTATAGAACCAAATAATCTCGTCCTACCAATAGACCCATTTCAAGATTTTATAATAGAAAATAGTAGTATTAATTACATTCCTTACGAAGGAACCAAAATCAAGGCAGTTTTCAAGTATCAAATTAATACTTACAATAAAGAAACTTTCGCTAAAATAACAGAAAACCTTTCCGAACTTATCTATGAAATCAATGATGGCGTGCTTCATATTTCGCACAAAAACCACCAACTTTTTGATGCAGTAGTGCCTCTTGCTCCTATGATCTATTCTGTAGATCTCTACATTCCCAAAAATCGAAAATTCAATACCAAAAACCCAGTTTATAGGACCAACCTTCACAAACCAGAACGAATGAATAAACGAGGATATTCTGAATACGATTATGATCCGAATGCAAACAAGTGTTCTGAATTAATCTCCTATGTTGAAGAAGAAAATGCCTTTTTCTGCCCTATCAAATTTAACCTCGACACCTGGAATATCAGAAATAGAATCAATGATGATATTAGAGATAATAAAGCTGACGAACTTTCTCCTCTAGAATGATTAAATCGCGACTGGAGTTTAACCTATAGAAATGATAGCCAATATTGGAATCTCGATAGTATACTTTGGAAAGATAATCAGAAGTTTATCGTGAAACTTTCCGACAGAATGTTCAATATCTTTCTAGAAGTTGAAGCAACAGTAGATGAAAATGGAGAAATCAGTTACACTAAAAGTGTTGTAAAAGGAATTGAGCAAAAAGGAATAATGACTTCTGAAAGAATGAAACTTTACCGCGGTCGAGAGAATCTCAAAACCTTTGACCTTAGAGTCTCAGAAGAGCAAGACAACAATCCATCGATCGAACAAAGAATAGAAACACTTGAAAACAGAATCCAAAACTTAGAACAGCAAATCAACGAAACATACAATTAAGCCACTATAAAGGCTCCACAAAAACTAATTCTCTCTTGAAAAACAATTCAGAAACGATAAGAGTGTAGCAAGGAATTTTACTTATGCACTCTTTTTATGATAAAAAAAATATTTTTTCTCTTTGGGGTTTTGATCTGCGGAATCTTCACCACGACAAACGCTAATCTTGAGAAACCAGAAACCGATCGAAACCCTGTAAAATCATGTATCGATCTCAGTAATCAATTCGAGAAATTGATCAAAAACGGAACTCCTCTTCCCTCTCCACTGTATACAGAAAACCACCAAGTCTCAACTATTGATCTAGGCACAGAAAAATCTGAATCAAATACTTTTTTGACCACATTCGATGAAAAAACACACATTTTAACCGTCATTCAATGACCTAAAGCACTCAACTCTCCACTCGTCGATCTCACAAAAGTAAAAAAAATTGCCAGAATTACGATTCCACAAGATTTCAAAGCACTCCAAATCAATCGATACAACAATACGCTTATCCTTTCTGCAAATCATGAAGGTAAAAGCTGAAAGTCTGAAACAGTTGTGCTATTTTACGAGATTCTAGATAATAAAATCTCTCCTGTGCACTATTTTACCCAAAGTGGGAAACGCGTTTATCTTTGAGTTCAAAACGAAAAACTTTACCTCATCACCAATGAGAATACAACAAGCGAACAAATTGCCACCTTCATCAAACAGCGCCAAGCCGGAAAAAACTTTTTCCCGACACTAAATGAAGGAGTTGGCTATGGACTTGGCTCTACAAAGCAAAAAGCAGTTTCCTGTCAAGACCTACAAACACTTTTCACGCCACAGGAGTTACCTCAGTTCCGAACGATGATCAGCGTCGATCTCAAAAATCTAAAAGCAACTAAAGAACGCCACACCTTTCTAGGAAGCTTTAACCAATTCATTTTTAGCAAAAACCATCTTTACGCCGCAACCACGACTCCCGCTCAAGAAACCAGGCTCCAAATCTTCTGACTTGAGCCTAAAATTAATTACCAAAGATCCATCTTGCTCAGCGGAGAAATCATTGATCACACCTTCTTCTCCAATCAAAACAAAGTTGGCATCATCACAAAACGCTCTAGTGGGAAATTCCACAATTACTTAGTCAGCGAGCTTAACGGGCAAACTTCCAAACTTCAGCAGCAAGAAATCTGGAGCTGAACTACAGAATATAGCCACGGAACGCTCCTCTGAGAAACGCTTCTGCTAGAGACCAAAAATAAAGATTGAATGCTGATTACATTAAACGGTGAGACGCCTCCAATCCCGCTCTCCACAAAAAAAGAAGAGCAGCTATTCCTACTGGACGAAGCTCCACTCTCACTCCTCAAAATCAGAGAAGAAAAAGGGAAAGTCCTCTTTTCTTTTCTATCGCTCTCATGAACCCTCATAGAAAGTAGCCCAACCACCTATCCTGGCACTTCCAAACTTTTAGGAACTCCGATCCGAAACCAGGAACAAAATCTGCTCTTACTTCCTATCAATATCGAAAAAAGTGGCAAATCTTTTCAAGGGATCAAGGGAATCCAACCTTCTTCTAAAGTTATCAAAGAGAACTTCTCTAGAGAATACAAGAGCAATACCGAGCTTACCTTTGATACAGGAGAAATTTTACCAGATTTCTCGTTTATCATCAGTAATAATCTCATCGATCTCTTTGTCCAGCAATCACCTGAGAAAATGAAAATCTTAAAAAGAGACTAAATCTGAATAGCTCGACAAACCCATCACAAACAAATGATTCTAAAATTTAAATTCAACTTCAACTCCTTTCCACAACCTGAGATGCAACCAAGAAAAATCATCATCCTAGAAAATATCCGCTCCGCATACAACGTTTGAAACTGCATTAGAACCGCAGATGCTCTCGGCTGGGAAGTCCGACTAACCGGCTACTCCCCCTCTCCACGAGAAAATGCAAAAGTCAAAAAAACCTCTCTCGGTGCAGAAGAACAAGTGCAACTAAAACAATTCAATTATAGCACAGACGCTATTCAAGAAGCGAAAAGGCTCTGAATTTCAGTCATTGCTGCAGAAATCACTCCTGAAGCAGTTTCTCTAGCAAACTATAAAAGAGAAGAAAAACAGTCCCTTGCCATCATCTTTGGAAATGAAGTAGAAGGCGTGCTTCCTCAGACTTTAAAAGCAGTAGATAAGGTCGTTTTTATTCCTATGCAATGAGTGAAAGAAAGCCTGAATATTGGTCAAAGCTCGGCAATTATGATGCGAGAACTCAGATAAAAACTACTTTATTTCGATTAATCACAATGCACCACTTGGTCACTCCATGATATCTTCCCTTTTTAAAACTCTACAGCAAACAAGAACCAGACTTCTTACTTCCTTTTTTTGAAAGTTCAGCACTGCAAAGACTCGCTTTTGTAGGACAAAACTGCGGAACGGAATATTGTAAATACTATAAATATAGGCTTGTTCACTCTAGATTAGACCATAGCCTAGGAGTTGCAAGCATTATTTGGCATTTTACTCAGGATCCAAAACAGACCTTAGCAGGACTCTTTCATGATATTTCACACACAGTTTTTTCGCACGCAGGAGACTTCTTTCTCTGAGATGCCAAAAACCATGAATCCTCAGAACAATATACTCAAGAACTTATAGAACAAGATGAAATCATCAGAAAAGAGCTCAAAACCCTAAATATTCCCCTAGAAGAGGTAAACGATTATACTCGCTATCCTATTGCAGATAATCCAGGTCCTCAGCTCTCAGCCGATAGATTAGAATATACCCTTACCAATCTTTATGCCTTACGAGGAATAAATTTGGAAGAGATAAAAAAAATTTATGATGATCTAACGATCTTAAAAAATGAAAAACAAGAGCCAGAAATCTGATTTCAAAACTTTGAACAAGCAAAACTCCTCGGGGAATATAGTATAAAAAATTGCGAAGGCTGTTATTCCAGCTATGAAAGTGTCTCAGCAATGGCCTTTCTCGGAGAACTTTTCAAAAAAGCAATTACCAAAAAACTGGTCACTCATAAGGATCTCTACTACCTTACCGAGCCTGAGTTTATCAAGCTCCTTGAAAAAGACCCCGAGTTGACAGCAATGCGAAACTTTTACAAGAATTTGGAAAGCTATAAAATCAGCAGATATTACCCAAAAACTAATAAATATTTTGTAAGTAGCTTGTCCAAGAGGAGATATATTGATCCTCTTATTGCTACTACACAAGGGAACCAAAGACTCTCTACACTTTCTCCTGAGTTCTGTGAAAAAAGAGACTACCACCTCAAGAGAAAAGAGGAGCGAATTATCTTAAATTATATACTATAAAAGTTTTATTTCTTTTTAAACCTTATCAATGAACACGCTCCTTTCAGCTATCAAATACCTCTTCAACTTCATCATCCACATCGATAAACACCTCGTTGAGCTGTTTAATAGTTATGGAATACGAATCTATGGAATCATTTTCCTGATTATCTTCATCGAGACCGGATTAGTCGTGATGCCATTCCTGCCTGGAGATTCTTTATTGTTTGCTGCTGGTGCCTTAGCAGGCAACCCAGAAAACGGTATCAATGTTCATCTAATTCGATTGATCGTCTTCTTTGCGGCCATTATCGGTGATAGCGTAAACTATGAAATCGGAAAATTCCTCTGACCAAAAGTCTTCACCGGGAAAATCAAACGAATCAAAAAAGAACACCTAGAAAAAACTCAACATTTCTACGATAAACACGGAGGAAAAACCATCATCTACGCTAGATTTATCCCCATCATCAGAACCTTTGCTCCTTTCGTTGCCGGGATCGGAGAAATGAAATACAAAAAATTCATTTCATTCAATATCATCGGAGGCTTTCTGCGATCCGCATTATTTATCTATGCAGGCTATAGCTTTTGAAGCTTGGAAATCGTGCAAAAAAGATTTACACTGATTATCTTCGCCATTATCCTCCTTTCCCTCGCACCAATCCTTATTCAACGGATCTCCCACAAAATAAAGAGCAAAAAAAACAAATAACTCCTAAAGCCCTTCCTGGGCTTTTTTAAATGCCAACCTTTCTTGCTGCTTGCGATAATAGTTGGCAAATCTATGAGCCTCATCTCTAACCTTCGTCAGCAAACGATCTGCCTCATCATACACTAGATCAAATTCCTCAATACTTCAATGCTTCCAGACATACAACTTCTCTCCTACCGTGGAATCAGACTTTTTACTCTTTTGCCCAATATGGGACTTCTTCCTCGCTTCTCCCTTCCCAAGCGCTGCAAATTGCACTTCTGAAAAAAGCTTTTCTATTGCAGGATATTGCTTGAGCAAATCGAAAAGAATTGAAAGCTGACCCTTTCCTCCGTCGAGAATAAAAAGATTCGGTAGCACAAGCTTCGCCACCTCTTGCTTCTCCTCCAACCCAAATCTCCTGACCAAAACTTCCTGCAATGCCTGATAATCATCATTTTTCACAGTCTGAATTTTATATTTCCTGTAGTTTCTTTTCTCTTCTAGCCCGCCAACCAAACAGCTCAATCCTCCGCTCGTCCACTCCCCACTTAAATGAGAAATATCCAAGCACTCAATCTGATAGGGGAAATGCGACAAATGATAACGCTGCTGAAGATCACTCAATAGCTCAGTCATCACGCCCCCTCCTTGCAAAGTCTGCGCCAAAAGATAGGATTGAAAAAAGTCATCAAAAAGCTGATCCATGCGTGCAGTTTCTTCTTTAGTAAGAGAAAACTTCTCCGTAGCAAACCAATTTCCTTGCGGACTAAACGTCCCAAACTCAGAAGAAAAATTCGCCAACATATCTTCCGTATCCAAATCTTCTTCTTGGAAGTGATGACGGATCACATCGATCATCTTCCCTTCAAAAAAATGCAACAACACATAACACCTCCACAACCCAATTTGACGAATCTGTAATAAATAGCCTGAAAAAGATTTCGCATATTCAACAGATTGTTTCTCAGTAAACTGCGAAATTTGTAAATAAATATCCCTCAATTTTGCCGCCCACTCAAAATTCTGCACCGCTACAGCATCATCAATCAGCTTTTTAAGCTGTTTTTCTACAGGCTGAGTGTTTCCTTTGAAAAAACTCGTAATCAGCTGAGGATAGTCGGGCTTCTCTAGCTCAGGCTTCGCACACCACCCCTTACATAGTCAAAAATAAAAATCTGAACACAGTTTCCCCTCTTTGAATTGACTCAAAGGACAAGTTCTATACTGCACAATTTGCCTGAGATATTGGAGAAATTTCTTGAGTTCTCTGGTATTATGCTTGGGTCAAATATAGACCGCTCCATCATTTACTTTCTTTCTCGTGATGAAAAGCTGAGGAACAGGATGCTTCGTGAGCTTAATATAAGCATAGGCATTCGCTCCCTTCAGCATATTATTAAACGGAGGCAAATGCTTCTTGATGAGATTAGATTCTAGATAAAGACTCTCACTCTCGTTCTCCACACTAAGAAAATCAACCGTCTCCGCCTGTGCAATCATATCCTGTTTCCAAACACTTCCCGGAGTGAAGTATTGCCCAACCCTCTTCTTCAGATTCTTTGCTTTCCCGATATAGAGAATCTGCCCCTTCTTGTCTTTGAAAAGGTAAACACCAGGCATATTTGGAAAGTGAGCAATCGCAGAAGGCTTCAGCATCAAAAAGAAAAAAAAATGAAATCTGACTCCCTCACGATAGTCAATCGAAGGAGGAATGCAAGCACATTTACCGCTATTCTTCCTCCTCTCAAATATCATCAAACAGCCTCAAAGCCTTCCTTCCCTCTTCCAACTCCCCTCCCCCCAGCAAAGAAATCAAAACCAAAGAAGCTTATGAAGTCCTACACTCATTATGCGCGGGAAGGTTTGCTCATTTTCCTCCGACAAGAAGAAAAAATCTGAACATTTCAAACTTTTGAGGAGATTTTCATCAGTTTCTGATAGCTTTTTTGTAAAAAAATCAAAAAACTATGATCCTCCTACCACACTTTCGACTTTTTGATAGAAATCCACCTAGGTCCGAGAGTAATTTGAGCTTTTTGATAGAAATCCACCTGGGTCTGAGAGTAATTTGAGCTTTTTGATAGAAATCCACCTGGGTCTAAGAGTAATTTGAGCTTTTTGATGAAAATCCACCTAGGTCTGAGAGTAATTTGAGCTTTTTGATAGAAATCCACCCTGGATCTGAGAGTAATTTGAGCTTTTTGATGAAAATCCACCCTGGGTCTGAGAGTAATTTGAGCTTTTTGATAGAAATCCACCCTGGGTCTGACACCACTTTCATACAGAGGGAGGATGCTCCTTCAGTCCTAAATCTGATTTCAGCTTTTTTCCCACATTTTTAGGTTGAGAGCAAAGCAAAAATAGATCTCCCCAACTGCCCATCCGACATTTCCACTAAAAAGAAAAAAGCCCCCTCTGCAAATCCTGCAAAAGTTGCTCTTTCCTCTTTTTGCTATCAAAATAGCCATTATGCCAAAGTGAGATCCTTTTTGATCTCTCTCCTCTTCAAAAGCCTTAAATCCAAAGACGCCTATCCTCTCGGACATGAAGAAAAGATTCAAAAATCCATCAATCTAGGAACATTCACATATTTTTCACAAGTTGCATCATCTACAGGAGTTGTTCCTTGCCAATAGGTTTCTCGTCCCTTATCAGTCTTTCCTAGCACAAGGTACTCAGTCTGCTCACTCCCTAGCTGCTTCAAGAAAACCTCTACAAGATTTCCTTGCACCTGAATACCTCCATAGGACGCAGTTTTTGGATTAAGTTTTCAAGTGTAGTCTTTGTAATTGATTTTTTTGAGGAGATTTTCGAGTTTCCCCTGTCTACCCGGAACGAGGAAGTTATCGGCTTTATCTGCACACCCCTCAAACGTTCCATCTCAGAAGCTAATTCTTGCTTTGTAAGGATGCGTCTCACCAACAGTCGTATCGAGACAAGCTTCTTTAGTGAGCTCACCTTCTATAACACCAAGATCATATTTTTCACCAGAAAAAATCAGATTCTTTCCAGACGTTCACCAATAACCGATATACGTATTATCAGTTTCAAATGCGTGTGTCTCATTATTTGGAAGCGTATAAGTAAGCGAATCTACTCTTAGGCTTGCATCCCAGAATGGCTCTTCCCCGAAGAGATCAAAAGTAAACTCAAGCGGAGAAGGTTGTTTTTCAGTAAACTCCCCACAATGAATCTCAATGGTTCTCGTGCTCTCATCATAAATCTTATTAAGCTTCTCAGTCGCTTCTTGCTTTTTAGCAGCATCTTCTTCCTCTAAGTACACCAGGTTCATCACCTCATCCATATCGTAATTAAGCTTAGTATAGACAGAACAGATGAGATTATCCTTCAGATACTCGACATAGGATTCTCATACGCCATCAGCTTGAGTTTTTTCCACCCAACCCTCAAAAGTCTGCTCGATCTTATCCCAGATGTTTTCAGTTGAAATGAGAGCATCATTACGAAGAAGATAACCATTGAGTTCTCCATCTATCCACACTCCGCTAAAGGTTAAGGGCTTAATGTCTTTAGCTGTTTTGTCAAATACTGGTGCAAGCGTCTCTAAAAATGCTTGTGCAGGAGATGCTGTAGCTAGTTTGACTTCGGGCTCAGCAGGTTGAGTTTCCTTACACCCCGAAAATAAAGTCGCCCCCAAAAAAAGGAGCATAAAACTGATTCCTGATCGTTTTTTCATGATAAAAAAAATAAGAAAATAAAAAAGAATACCCTGAGACTATAAAGTTTATGCTAATAACATAAGGACTTTAACGACAAATGCAAGCCTTTTTATAACGCTCCTCATACTAACTTTGCCTTCTTCCTATTGTCTCTAACAGTTCATTAGCTTTTTCTCTAGTTTGAGCAAACTTTTCTTCAAAAAGGGACAAAAACTCTTTTATCCCCTCTCGGAAACTTGTAGGACTAGCCATATATCCATAAGTAGAAACCTGTTCTCCATTTCCAAATCTCATAGAGAAACTCCAACTATCTCAATCAAGAACTCTATCATTGCTATAACTTCCCTCCCATTCCCAGATTTTTACCACATCAAATCAATGGTTCTATCGCTTTATTTGATCTATAACAGCATTAATTTAGGAGGAGAAAGGGATTTTCTCATCTATTTTTTCAATTCAAGTATTGCACATAGTGTTATAATAAAAGGCTAAAACTCAACATATTTACATACTTTCTATCCAAGCCCTTATACTTCTCAATGCTATTTCTAATCTATCAAAAAACTGATCATCTCAAATATGCACACCAACATCATCAGAAAATTTTTCCAAAAAACTTTCATGATCATGCATAAGGGTATCTAGCCTTTTTAATGACTCATCATACCCTTTAGCTTTATAGAGTTTCATCAAAAGTCCTTTGCTCAAGTCTAGGCTAATGATAAACCGTGTATAACCATAGGATAATAAGGTTTCTCTAAAACTCTCCCATTCTCTATCAATACTTACATCCGCAATAAATGAAATTCATGAATCTAACACTTCTTTTAGTCTATTATTTCTGACTTTTTTATGTTCCTCTATATCCCAAAATCCTCTATTTTCAATCACTTCAGAAAGGATTGCATCATTATTAAATATCGGCAAATTTAACTTAGTGCTTATATAGTTTGAAATAGGTGTTTTGGAGCTTCATACACATCAGGCAAATGTAATACAGAATTTTTGCATATCATTTTATCATCAAATAAAATTATAATCATGATATAAAGAAATGCACCTAAACATCAAACATATTTTCCTTCTTATTAATCTCCTTAATCTAGGATAACCTTATATCCGCTAATCTCAAGAGTTGAATAATACTCAGACTCAAACCATCCTACATGAAAAAATGAAGTGATACTGAGCTCCACTTGAAGCTCTTCTCCTGCCAAAAGCGCCTGTCTTGTCTGTGCATCAAAACTAGCAAATCCAATGTTTCATTCAAAAAGTTTAATGCTATAGTTGCTCAATTTTCAATCAGAAATATGGATAGTCCCCAAAGTCTGCTCTGGAGTGAAATCGACCAAAAGTTCATCAGTTTCCTCATCTTTATACATTTTAATCGTTCAGGTTACCTTAGTTGCTCCAGTAAGAAGGAAAGCCGCATGGTCTTGAGTGATTTCCTTTGATTGCAAAGTCAGTCCTCCGATAGCATCTCCAATTTTCAAATCAGCTAAATTCTGACTCAATTTTGCCGAGGTTTGCTGATCATTACAGGAATCTTCGGCATCGCAAATTGCTTGTCCTGCATTGAGAGATCATTTCGGATCTTGATTTTCTGGGATCGGATTGCTTGGCTTGATAAATAAACATCCGCTGAAAAGAAACGAAAAGAGTAATAAAAATCAGATTTTTTTCATGGTAATAATAATTAATTTTTTAAACAGCGTACAGTAAATGTAGCAGCACGATAACTTTCTGAATATTCCACTATTGCATCATGCATTATATGAAAAAATCTTCATGGACTAGACATTCGATAATATCACTGGATATTTTGATCATGTGGTGTAGCATTCCCATCAAAACGTATTCATCATGCTTTAGGTATTAATAAATCATCACTCAATTCTGTTCAAATTCTATTACCTCCAAGAGCCATCCACCTTATATGTTCTTGTAATTGAGTATCTTGTGGATATTTAATACTTATCCATAGTTTTAAGAGTTTATGTATTTCTAAAAAACTTGGAACATGAAATCATTCAGGACATGGTCATTTCCTTTCTGTCCTAGGGTTACCAGAGTCTCATCTAAATATATTTATGACGTACTCTCAGGTAAAATTTACAATTTCACTATCTCCACTTCATCATCGTAAATTATCGTTTACAGCAGCTAAAAAGTAGTTCCCTTTATTTAAATTACGATTCACTTCTTCATAATTATCCATAACCACAAATTGTACATCACTATCATACCAATTATTTGGTCAATATTGTAGTGCTACATCTCTAGTGACTAAATCTTTTCAAGTTTTTATTTCTGAATTTAGTTGAAATCCATGATTATTTCATCGCTGAAAATAATATCAAAAAGATTCCTCTCATGTTCAAGCCACATTTGCTCATATATTTTTATCCATAATAGTTATCGATTCTTCTCAATTATCCAAAGTTATCGTTCATTCTTTTATATTATGAACAATTCAAAATGAATGAGTTTTAGCTTCATCTAAAATCATTTCAGGATTATATAAATTTTTACAACCAACCAATACTAAGCTACTGATTGATAAAGTAATAAAAAGTCAAATTTTTTTCATTGAAATATATGAAGAGATGAAACTTATTTACTCAATACCCTTGTAGACTCTAAAGCCCTCAAGAAGAAAGTAAAGTTTTCAACTAGGTTTGGTATCCTATTATGTTCATAGAGATTATCTTCTTGGGTGAAAATCGTAAGAGGATCACTATTTTGCCACTTCTTACATTCTCCAAAAAGCAGTGGATAATTTGGGAACAATACATATCAGTCATATCCGCATTGTCCAAGAGGAATCCATAATCAATCAACAAAAACTCGCACCAGAAGTATAAATTCTCATGATCATGCTCCGGATCCTATAATTTGATAGATATAATCCCCATATTCTGTCTTATGATAAAGAACAAAGGGTCAAATCATTGGAGAAGTGCCATATATAATTTCCAGACTTCAGTATGGGAAATGGTATCAGTATTCTTTTTCAATTCGTTTTAGCATATGACCATTGAGTACTATTCATGAGCCAATACTTGATATCATTGATCAAAATTGATTTTTCGTGATGTTTCATGCTCAGTAGGTATAAAATCAGCTTCAATTCTTCATAGCCAAATCGCCTCCAGCTTCTTCATCATTTCGATATCATCAATCTGGATTTTTTGTAAGAGGTCATATCAGTGGATATTCCGGTATCTCTCCAATATCTCGTCATTTCTTGAGGATATATCTATACAAATCCACAAAATAACGAACAAAAGGATGATCTCACCCTAAATCCTGATAATACGAGAGCAAGACTGGATCTTTTCAAGCATAGTTCTTTTGCGGATGAGCTAATGCAGCTTCTAATTTTTGATAAAGCTTGGAAATATAGCGATCTACACAGACATCTCTTTCATAATAAGTCCCTCTATTCGTTTCATAACCGGTTCCGTATTCTTTGCAAGCATCTAAAAGGTCTTGATAAATCGTGTCTATGAACTTATTTACCGCGGAAGAAGTCTTGGTCTGATATTCAAGAATCAGATTTCTATCTTTTTGAAGTTGCTCATACTCCTCTTTGTCAGCTGCTTTGCTTAAATCTAAGTTTCTATAAAGGTATCATCAAGGAACGATGTTTTGATTCATCATCGTTGTTCCGCTGTTTGTAGGATCAAAGGAAGTTTTATGAGAATTTAAACCTTTCTCGCATCAAGTAAGGACTAGAGTAGAGAGAACAATAAGAATCAAAAATCAGATTTTTTTCATTTTTTTAAAAGAAAATAAACCTTAAAGAGAAAGATTAGTTATTTTCATCTAAATTTTTACAGTGCTGAGCAAAGAACTCTGAATACTTTTCATCGTGAGGAATAATCTCATCATAGGAATCTGAAGCAATATCATAAAGTCTGATTTCTCCGTTCTCTTTATCTACCTGAAAACGATGATATTTCAGCACTCTGCTCGGATAATTTTCAGCTAAAGCAAGCTTATAACTCTCATCATCTATACTTTCCAAATCTAGATAATAGCCCAAAAACTGCTCGCTATCACCCTGATTCGGAGTAGCCAGAGCTTTGTCATAGTCTTGCTTTACTCCTATGAATTGAGGTGAAGCAAATATCTGCTTTTCAATCTCTGCAAGGCAAAGATTTGTCGTGTTTTCAGGTTTTTTTTCTTTTTGTTTAGTAGTTATCTGGAGATCTCTTTTTTGTCCACAAGTGAGACGAAGGCTATAAGGCACATGCTGTGGGAAGTGAGCATCATCATTGATTTGCTGGAGCGAGGCATGAATATGACTTTCACTAAGACAAATCGTCCCATCTTTTTCAAATCCCACAATATTGACTGATCCTCGCCCTAGACTATTTTCTTCATTTTTCTTCCAAGTATGAAAGAAAGTTTCTACTGCTTCATCAGGATTTTCTTGTAATCATGAAAGCGAGAATCCCCGTCATTGAACAGTCAGTTTTTCCTCTCCTTCTTGCCATTCAAAGGAAGCTTCCTCAATTTGTGGCATCGGTAACTTACTCGTTTGAGCAAAATCTTGAAGCAGAGAAAATTCATAAGATAAAGCCTGATTTTTACTCTTATCTAAACAAGCAGCAAGAATAAAGCTTATACCAAGCAAAAGAACTCACATTCCCAATCTTTTCATCATACTTACATTAGAAAATAAAACGAGTCATCAAAAAACAAAACTAACTGAAATATAACAAAAGCCAAAAGAAATGCAAGATGCACTTTATTATTGACTTTCATAATAAATTAAGTATCATACCAAGGGTAATAAAAAAAAATTTCACTATGGAAAAAAATTCAAATAAAGAGCTATTTAAAGAGCTGAAAGAAACGAAGCATAAGCTCAAAATCGCAGGTTTCACAATCTCTATTATGTTTGGGATTGTAATCGTTCCCATGTTTATGAATCTCAAACCAAGCTACCTAGAGCTCGTCCTCCCTAGTCTAATCGGAATTTTAGGTCCGATATATCTCTGGGTAGAAAAAAAACAGCTCAATCAGTCGATCAAAGGAATCATCAATCTCTTGGATAAAGATTCAGGACTTCGGCGACAACTGAAAGAAGAGATGCAAGAGAAACAAGCAAGCCTCAAAAGAGCAAACAGAGAGTGCGACACGAGTTTCTTTACTCGTAAGGTTACTGAGTACGAGAAAAGCATAGCCGCAAATGAGTATTAGCGAACAAAATTTCAGAGTCTCCTCTGAAAGCACCATTAGAACTAGGTTAGGAACACTTAACCTAGTTTTTTCTAAAACACAATCTCACTTTTTTGCAACTAAAAAGAAATCTGAACCTTCTTGGTCGTAAAAATATAGACTGAAACCTGACTCCCAAGATTATATTTCTGCTTAATCGCACTAAAAGCCTGCTGAGGCGAGTCTATCCCCTTAGTATTTGGCAGAAGAACTCAGCTTTTCAATCACTCATCTTGCACTAGAAAAAGTCAATACTGATCAAGAGGAAGCTTCACTAAAACATTCGGATCATTCTGCAATCTCACATCTTGAACAATATCTAGGATCACAGTTGCTACTTGAGCTTCTATCTTCTGCAAAAAGGCAGTATAAAAACTCTGCAAAATCATTTCTAAGGTTCTATTGGTTCTTACGACTCCATGAGAAAGTAAAAGTTTCCCATCTTTACCAAACGCTGACAAAAACACCCCAGTTTTACTCTGAAGAGCAACATATTGAGAAACTTCACTTTTTATACGATCAATCACAAGCATTAAAGAAAAGATAAAACACTGATTGAAATATAAGAAATCAGCTCACAATTGCAAGAAACAAAAACAAAAACAAGAAAAAAGAAAAGAAAGCGTAAAGAAATTTGCCTGATTTTTTGCTTTTTTGAGAAAAGAGATAAATTAATTTAAGCAAAATACTGTAAACCTTTTTTTAATCCATCCATAAATACTTCTTTTTCTATTCAAGTATCTTTCAAAATAAAATCTAAAGTATGAAAAGAGATAGTAGATTCATACGAAAATAACACGATAGCTTTATCTCAATATTTCTTAACTAAATAATCTTCAAGAGTTTCATCTATATTTTTATATTTTTCATGTAGATTTTTATAAATGAGTTTTGAAAGTTTAGTCCGATTCTCTCTTTGAATAGACATTGTATATTTATATCAATATCTTTCTTCATATTCTAATGAAGTACATAATAGCAAGAATTGTCCTTTTTCAGAAATATAATGGTCTATAAAACTCAGAATACTTTTTCCATTAGAATCTAGTTCTACAATACCTTCTTCAAAAATACAGTATATTAACCTAGAAATAAATTGTATTTTTTGTATTTCCTTATTACTCTCTTCAGAATTATCTACATCATTTGAATTATCCGATGGCAAAGACGTTAAAAAATTATCTATTAAAAGATCTAAAGGCTGATCATTAGCTTGTTTTATGATAGCTTCAAGAGTTTCTAAAAGTTTAGATCAAAAGAATAATGAATATTCACTTTCTGTTTTGATAGTTAATCATAGATAACTTTTATTGTTAAAACTTCCTTTTTCATCTAACAAAAATTTAATTTTATTGTTAAAAAAATTGAATCAACTATTTTTTACAACAGAAAGGGCATAAAGATATAAATAAAAAACAAGAGCAACAAAAATAGTACTTGGATCATCACTGAAATTTTTTATTAGATTTAATAATGAATCCAATGAAAGCTTATTTTTCCAATCATCAGAATTAGTTTGGATATTATGATAAACTCAAGCAAAAGCTGAAGTAACTTCATCAATGATATGCTTTATTTCTCTCCATGAACGAAACTGCTGCTTGTTAATAAGAATTGGAATAAATTTTATGATATTTTCTAAGAAATCAACAGCCTTCTGTATGTCATACTTGTCCCTTATATACCATAACATACGATTTAAACGAGTATGTGGTATAAAAAAAATATTATTTGTATCCGCAATAGTTTCAGGATAAGAAAATAGATATTTTCAATTTTTTTGATTAACTTTCAATAAACCATCCGACAAATCATCAGCAACTTTTTTTTGGAAACTATCTTCTATATATTCTAGCCATTCATAAGGTTTTTCTTCCTCTAAAATATCTTTAATAAACAAAAAATCTGATTTTATAAATTTTGTAACTTTTTCTTGAATATTATCTTCATAGTATCAATCTGAAGTATTTCACATATAAGAAAATCTAATTCACTTAGCCTCAAATCTCTTAAGATATTTAGCTATAAGCTTAGACTCTTGTTGTTGATATTCTGATGACGGAAGATATTTTAGAATATAAGCAATCTGCAAAGCCAAATGATTTAATAGATATTTTAAGTCAGGATCTTTTTCAAACAAAGAAAGAAAATAAATAAGATGTCCATAAAACATTGGAGAGAAAAGTTTTTCATCTATAAATCAAATAATATATGAGTTTAGCGGTATTAGCAACTCCAAATATTGATCATCAAATTTAGCAGCTAATTTTTTCTTCACATTATTCTGAAGATATGCGATTTGTTTCATTAAAAAATTTATATCCCTCATAGTAATCGCGATACCTAACTGTTCTAATTCCAATTGAATAGACTGAAATATTCTTCAGGTAAAATCTTCAATACCCTTTTTTTTATTGCCATCCTGTTTAGGAACGTTTGTAATAATATAGTTCACAATTTCTTGTTTTGTCGTATTATACACATCATATTTAGTAGCACTAAATTTTTTGAAATATTGATAGAAATTTAATGGAGTGCCAGTTTGTTCATTATCACTAAAACTAAAAGAATAGAGATGTCTTGAATCTGCAGCATACAAACAAATAAAATTTTTATTTTCAGTAAGTCAAATAATCTTACTTAGTAGATTAAGTATTTTTCAAACATTCACAAGATCTTCTTTTCCTAATCTATCAATTTCATCAATAACTACTACAATATAAAAATCCTTATAAGTTTCTGAGATAGATTGAGCAATTCAAGATAAAGTATCATCCAGATTTTCAACAGTTGAAGAAAAGAGATGTGATAGTATAGTCAGCCAAGAATTTCCAGATTTATCCAAAATTGATAATAAATCTTTGGTATAAGTTTTTAATTTTTTATCATACTTTCCCTGGAGAAGAGCAGAACTCAAAACATCAAGAAAATGTTCATAAATATTTTTCGTAGATTGGAGATTCCAAGGATTAAAAAAAATCGGCAAAACTTTTTTATCCTTTATGAATTGAAAATTACTATTTTTTAACTGCCAAAGGATACAATTTATAAAACTTGTTTTCCCAGATCACCAGAATCCTGTAATAAAATGCATTCACCCCCTTGATTCAAAATCTTCATCTAAAAGATAATTTTCAATATATTTTTGGGATTTAGCTAAAAAATTAAGCTCATCACAGGATTTTATCTCATCTTCTGTCAAATTTTGACAGTTTTTCCGAAGAGAAATATCTTTATTTTTTATCATTTTTTCAAGTAGGTAATTGAATAAAAAGAAGTGCAAGTTGCATTAAAAGCAAAAAGAAAAACATTATTATTCCCTCCTCTAAAGGAATAATAGGAAAAGCATGAGAAAAAATCATTCAACATTCCTCAAAATAGGAAAAAGAAAGAGAAGGTTTTGTATAGTAAAATAAATAACTAAGGAATAAAATAGCATCTACAAATAAAAAGAGGAATATATCAACACAAAAAGTTGATAGATTTTTTAAAAAATATTTTATTTTTCCCAAAAAAAGTATACCATAACAAACCAATACTCCAATAGCCACAGAAATTATAAATCAATCTCTTTTATTTATAAAATCAGAGAGCTCACCATGAAACGACAGAAAAAAAACTAAGGAAAAGCATAAAGCAAGTATTCCTTCTTTAGCAAACATAGGGAAAAAATAAAGGAATAAAAATAAAAAAAATGTATCTTTTTAATATCAAAATTCAACTCATTCCCATGACACAAATCTACGATTTTCCCCGAAGAAAACTAAGCCAAAAAAATCAGATTTTTTTGCTTTTTTGAGAAAAAATAGCTATACTTAGTATGGTTTTTACTCATCAGAATGAGAATGCAACAAAGTGAATGCATGCAACTCTTGAGAACACAATACCTCAAAGACACAAAACAAAAAAATAACCTTTCAAAGCTAACAAATCAAGCTTGGGGAGAAAAGAAATCTGAATGTTTGACAACAATCGGAGGTTTTCCTCAAATCAGATCAGTACTCAATTCGTTTGAAGAAAAAGAACATTATGCTCCAAATACAAATTCAAATAGCACTCCATGCCAAGAGAAACTCATCACAACATTCAGAAAAGATTTTAGTCAAAAAAATAACCTTTCAAAACTAACAAACCAAGCTTGGTGAAGCGAAAAGAATGAATGCCTCAAAGAAATCTGAGGCTATAACCAGCTTTGAACCTTTCTAAAAAATATCGAAACCAACTATACCGAGACCTACGAAGCAAAAGCCATCATACCTTCATCAGCTCAAGAAACCTGAGGCACAAATTGAGGTAAAACTGCCACAATGCAAACAACTACACAAACAACGATACAAACCGGAACTACACAATCGACCGCTACACAAGAACTACAAAAAGGACGAGAAGTTATCGAAAAAATTGGAATCTACCTCTGCTATGGATTGATCGCGCTCCTCTGTATTGGCGTCATCATCGGAATCATCAAAAATACGCTCAAATACATCTATTCTTTCTACAATACCAGAAGAATGACTTTCATCAAGGTACTTTTGCCAAAATCAGATGGAAAAACTGATCGTGAACAAGAAAAAGAAATCGCTAAAGATATGAAAGAAAAAGTCTGAAGGATGTCACAGTTATACAACGGACTTCACAAGATTTCAGAGCTCAGTACCTGGGAAAAAATCATGTACAAATTCTTCTGAAAGCAAAAAATCGTTTTCATCTACCAATACGAAAAAGGTCAATTAAGTTTTATCGTTGGAAGTTATCCCGAATACATCAGCATTATAGAAAGTGCAATTTCTGCACAGTTTCCAAACTGCTCTCTCGAGAAAGTCGGCAAACCGCAGCCTTTCCAAAAGAAATACCATGATATTATGCCATTAGAACCTAAAAGAGACCCAGTCTATACAATTAGAACTTTTAAACAAATGCCGGATGACCCAATCAATAACCTGATTGATACGATGGGAAAAATCTCTAGCTACGACACGATAACTGCGATGCTCGTCATCAAGCCTGAAAGCCCAACCTTCAATGCCAAGAGACAGAAAGCAGCAGAAAGACTTTATAAAGGGCTTGATCTTTATTCGACGAAATGGCGACATCGAAAAAACCTACTCAACCCCTTCAAACTCATCAGTTTTCTAATCCAATGACCAAGTGAAAAACTCCTCTCCAATAAAAAAGAGGAAAGTGTAGGAATGGTAAGAATGGTCAGAGCAAAAGAAGACTCTATGAACGCTATTGGTGAAGAGGCAGGAAACCCAACCTACAGAGCTGGAATCATTGTGATTAGTTCCTCAGATGTAAAAGGACAAGCCAGACAAAACCTCAAAGCTATGGAATCCGCATACAATGTTTACAACGACGAATACAGCAACGGCCTTGAAGACAATAACACCAAGCACGATATCTTCTCTGGTATCTTCCTTTACCTGTGGAAAATTGCAGTAAACTTTTACCTTACAGGCTTTTTCTACAAATACTCTTTTTTCTCGACCAATGAACTCACATCACTCTTCCATTTTGCAGATAGTATTTACAACCGCTCTCCTATCATCGAGTGGATGCAATATAAGGTCCTTCCTTCACCAGCAAATCTCCCACAATTCAAGGATGATGAATGGAATGGCAAGATAATGTCAGGTATCCTCGCAGAAAAATACAAAAACGGAAACCTCTCCGAGATTCTGAAAGAATACAAAAACCACCGAGCCATAGCATCAAGGACACTAGAAGAAGAAAAGCTGACTCCTCTCGCAGATTATCAGCTTGCTCACAAGTGAACTTCTATTGAGGAAAAGGATGGTAAATCCACGATCAATAATAATCCAATCCTCGAACAAGACGGACAAAAATTCGTCAAGGAGATCGTCCCTGGGAAAACCATCACAGGCTACAAACTCTACAAAAACGCTGTTCTTCTTGGAACAAATATCTACAGAAATATCCTTACTCCTGTGTATATGAAGAGAGAAGATAGAACCAGACACCACTATATGATCGGAAAATCTGGTACCTGAAAATCAGTCTTCCTCCAAACCATGGCAAGACAAGACCTCTGGAATGGAGACGGAATCTGCCTTATCGATCCACACGGTGATCTTGCCGAAGACGTGCTAAGTTTCGTTCCAAAAGAAAGAGCTAAAGACGTAGTATATTTCGACGCAGGAAACGAAGACCGTCCAATGGGACTTAATCTCTACGAAATCAATACTCTTGATGAAGCAGATAGAACCGTAAACGATGCAACGGAAATCTTTCTAAAAATGTTTGGACCAGAAATTTTCGGACCAAGAATCCAGGAATACTTCAAATACGGAAGCCTTACCATTCTTGAAGACTTTGAAGACAGACCAACTCTACTCGATGTGGTCAGACTTTTTACTGATGAAACCTATAGAGAAGTAAAAGTTGCAAAGGTCACCAATGCCGTCGTAAAAAATCGACGAGAAAGGACCTATAATGCCATGGGAGACAGAGAAAAGGCTGAAATTATCCCATATTTCTCTTCAAAATTCGTATCTTTCAATACTAATAGATTGATCAGAAATATCATCGGACAAACGAAATCCGCCTTCAACTTTGACGACGTGATGAATAATCAAAAGATTCTTCTCGTTAACCTTTCAAAAGGTAAAATCTGAGAATTGAACGCACAGTTGCTCTGAATGATTTTGGTTTCCAAAATTTATAACTCAGCAATGGGAAGAGCCAAGCTCGATCCTAAAGACAGAAAAGACTTCTATCTGTATGTGGATGAATTCCAAAACTTTGTATCGGGAACTTTTGCTGACATCCTTTCCGAAGCCAGAAAATATAGGCTTGGACTTATCATGGCACACCAGTATATCGCTCAGCTCGAAGCAGGGAAAGGACTCTGAGATTCATGAGGCGGAAAATCTGATGTAAAAGCCGCAGTATTCGGTAACGTGGGAACGATGATGTCTTTCAAAATCGGTGCTCCCGATGCAGAATTTATGGAAAAAGAATACTCGCCACTCCTCTGACCTCAAGATATCGTAGGAATCGCCAATTATAAATCATACATAAAGCTGAATATTGACAACGCAACAAGTAAGGTTTTCAGTATGAATTCAATCTATACAAAAGATTATCAAAACAAAAAAATCGTTCCTCTCCTCCAGGAATACTCTGCAAAAAAATACGGAAGAGCAAGGAAATTCGTTGATGCAGAAATCTCTACCAGACTTGGTATGGGAGCAGATTTGGAAGACCTCCCAGATCTAGGAACTCCATGAGAAGAACAAGAATCTACTACCGAGACTTCCTCAGAAGAATAACACTACCACAAAATAAGCTCGAAAAGCAGAAAAATTCGCCCCTTTATCCACCAAGAATCTAGCAAAACACTTAATTTTCCGCCTCCAATGCCCCAAACAAGGAAAACCTAATCACAAAGAATAAGTAGAGGAGGAAAATCAATCTTAAAACCGAATAATCACAAAACAAAAAAAGGGAAAAAAGTCTGACTTCATTTCCCTTTTCTTTTATACACTTCATTTAGTCTTTGATCACATAGCCTACTTCTTTGAGGTCATAGGCATTATTTCTATACAGATCATACAATACTTCAGCAACCGTTCATCTAATATCATTCTTTAAAGCTGAGTTTGAGGCTATAGAACTAATATAGTTCCTATAATTTCTTGCTCGATCCTCTGCTGGCTCTTCCATGGTGTGATTCTTCACGAGTCTGGTGAGAATTGCAGAGAGTTCATCTACCGTTATCAGATCATAGGGTCTAAAGGTCGTTTGTGCTTTGTCTCCATTTGGATTCCCATCTCCATTAAAGATCAGATAGTCATACGATTTATAGATATAGGGAAGCAGGGTTGGATCAGCATCTCCTAAGTCTGTGAACTGATGTGCATAGTTTCTACTTGGTTTTCTACAAAGCACATTTGTTGCAAATTCCGTCATAAATCTTGCAGCTTCTTGTCTGGTTAAGCTTCTCTCTGGAGCAAAGTCTCTTGTTCCTTGCCATCTTGTGAGCTGATAACTATAGAGCATCTGATGAGCTTGTCTCAAGAGTTCTGTCATAGCATTCCCTTGATCAATCGTTTTCTGATCAAGCGGATTGAAACACGTCGTCTTAATTGTCGGATTGAAGAGGTTTTGTTCGACTTCTTTGGTTATTACAGGCTTTCACTCATTTCCACAGCTACCATCATAATAGCTTGATGAGAAATCACCGTTAGGACAATTATCTTTTGGTAAGCTTGTTCCTGCTCCACCAGAACGGTAAGAGGAACTTGAACTACTACTAGGAGCTGGAGGAGCTATCACAGTAAGTGTAAACTGAACGGTAGTCTGGTTTCCTGCCTGATCAATCGCAACCACTTGGATAGGATAATTTCCTGGAGTAGCTGGAGTCGTTCCAATAATTTGAGAACCCGTCATATCAAAGGTCAATCCTACTGGTAATCCGTTTACCTGAAGCGTTACCGATCCACTATTATCAGTTGCTACCAATGGAATAGGCACAATAGGCGTAGAACGTTGATAGCTCACTCCAGTAAGAGGACTAATCACTGGCGGAATCTCATCCACATCATTCAAAGTAATCGTAACCTTCGCTTCTCCTGTTAATCACAGCTGATCTGAAACAAGTACCGTTAAGAGATAGCCACTCAAGGTTTCATAATCAAGTGCTCCATTTACCTGAAGTTTATCTCCAACGATTGAGAACGCATTGCCGGTATTTCCAGCGATAATCTGATAACTCAACGTATCTCCAGTATTTTGGTCTTGTCCATCGAAAGTAAGGATTTGCGTAGTAATCGGAGTATTTTCATCAAGCGTAAGCGTTTTATCGGTAAGAGTAGGGGCAAGGTTTAAGTTGATAGTTGATGCAAGGACTCCCGTATGAGTATTTCAGACTTTATCTTTTACTACTACACAAAGATACTTCCCATTCTGATTTGTATCATCAATTTCAAAGTTGAGGGTAAAGGGTTCTGTAGCTCAAGGAGCCACTCCATCTAAACTCATATATCCACTACAATTCGCATCCAAGCCTACTCCATAGGTAATCGCATAGGCATCATAATCAGGATCTGCAACTTCTGTAGATTTCCAAAGTCCTGCACCTCATTGATCTTGGGTTTGAAAAGAAGCCTTCCATTTCCTTCCATGATCAGAGGGAGTAAAAGTAAGAGGGGAAATCGTAGGATGGGTCTTATCAATCGTATAATTTGATTCAGTCTTTGAGTTTTGGTTTCCTGCAAGGTCCTTGATATCAACCTTAATACTTCAGTTAATCACAGGATCACTTACCGTAAAATCACATTGCACTTTCGTAGGATTCACCTGAGCACAAGCAAGGTTTTGGATATTCATTGCTGCACCTGGAGAAGTGATTCGCACTCCTGTAGCAGCGATTCCCTGATCATCAGTAGCGATTACCGTAAAGGCAAGATCACCTCCCGTCAACATACCAAGTGGTGTAATCGAAAGAGAAGGAAGATTGGTATCATGAACAAAGAACGCACTGTTTTGACCTTCAGCACCATTTGCATCCTTTGCGATAATCTTTAGGATTCCACTCGTATTGATTCATTGAAAACTACATTGCACTTTATTGGTTGGACCGTTGTCAAAATCCACCGCTCCTCCTAATCACAAATCCTGCCCATTACAAATAATCTTTGTTACTCCAGTATCTGCTGGATTTGCAACGTTGATATGCTTAATCTTATAACTACTTGGAGAATACACCGTAAAAGTTCAGCTCATTACATTTTTACTAACTGTAACATTACTCGGATTAAACTCAATGATTGGAGGAAACTTAATCTCATTCTCTGAAACATTCCCCACCTTATCTGAACAAGTTACCTTCACCGTATGAACAGTTTCTGTTGGGTTGAAGTTCAAAACGTGTGGCACTCCAAGCAAAAGTGGAGTGATCGTTTGAGGAGTTCATCAAGCACCAGTATAAGTAAGTTTACAAGTTCCAGTTCCTGCTGCTCAGACATCTTCAAAGCTTCTTAGAGTTACGGTAGGAGTATGAATACCCAAGCTTGTATCAATATCGAGTTGAGCTGGTTTTGGTGCTTGCGTATCAATAAGATAACCAGTTATAAGTGCAGAAGTTTGAATGATTCTATTATTTCAGAGATTCTTATAGAATTTAAGTTTCAGATTTTTATCGCTTTGTTCTTGTGTAGAAGTAATCTTAACACTACAGTTTACCTTGGTAGCATCTAAGGGTTCTAAGCTACAGGCAAAGTTCGAGTATTGAACGGTTGTCCCTACAGGATCTACGGAGAGTGCTCCATTATCTAGATCAGTTTGTGTCAAAGGGAACTCACTCTTGAAAGTAATAGTCGTATCTGTGATCGTTCAGCTACTCTGTAATGTAGGAGTAGTAAAAGTGAACTTTGGCTTACAGTCAAATTTATCTTGTGGAATAGCTAGACCCTGTGCTGCCAATTCATCCCTCAAGCTAGCAAAGGTACAATAAGTAGATTGCACTGCCAGTGTTCTAAACTTTGAAAAATTTAAATTTCCTGCCTTATGTTCAGCATCTATAGCTTCCAAAAGCTTTTTATAATTTTCACTCGGATATCGAAAGATACCTTGAGTTTTTAAATAATTATCGTAAATAAACAGACCTCAATATTGAACATGATCAATCTTTGAAAAATCCCAATTGGAGATATCATGAGTAAAACTATATGCTGAACTAAATATATTCCACATACTAGTAACCTTACTCGTATTCCAACTGGAAATATCTGCATTAAATTTTATAGCACCTGCAAACATAGATCCCATAGTTATTACATTACTAGTATCCCAGTTCCCTATCGGTTGATCAAAATTCTTGGCTCCTCAAAACATTCCTGACATATCAGTTACTTTAGAAGTAATCCAGCTTCCTATCGGTTGATTAAAGTTTGCTGCATTGTTAAACATCGCTTTCATGGTAGTAACCTTGCTCGTATCCCAATTTCCTATCGGCTGATTGAAGTTTGTTGCTCATTGAAACATAGCCTGCATGGTAGTTACCTTGCTAGTATTCCAATTTCCTATTGGCTGATCAAACTTTGGAGCTCAATGAAACATCATAAGCATATTAGTCACATTACTGGTATCCCAATTCCCTATTGGCTGATTAAAATTTATTGCTTGACGAAACATTGAATTCATCGTAGTAACCTTACCTGTATCCCAATTCCCTATTGGTTGATTAAAATCCCTTGCAACATGAAACATAAAAGACATATCTGTTACTTTACTCGTATCCCAGTTCCCTATTGGTTGGTTAAAAACTGTTGCTCAATGAAAGGTCGACTGCATATTAGTTACATTACTCGTATTCCAGTTTCCTATTGGTTGATTGAATTTATGAGCATAATAAAACATTGAGGCCATAGTAGTAACTTTACTCGTATTCCAGTTGCCTATTGGTTGATTGAAGTTTTTTGCATTTCCAAACATACCAGCCATATTAGTTACTTCACTGGTATTCCAGGTAGAAATATCTCCATCAAATTGTTCTGCTCAGTTGAACATTCCTCGCATATTCTCAACTTTTGATACATCCCAACTAGAAAGATTCTGATTAAAGGTCTTTGCTTGTGAAAACATCTGACTCATATCTTTTACTTTACTCGTATCCCAGGTCCCTATTGGTTGATTAAAGTTTTTTGCTCAAAAAAACATTGTCCCCATTTGATTTACTTTACTCGTATTCCAATGAGAAATATCAATATTAAAGCTTTCTGCTCTATTAAACATTCAACCCATATTGGTTACATTACTTACATCCCAGTTTGAAATATCAGAGTTAAATTTTACAGCTCCAAAAAACATACTTGCCATTGACAAAACATTGCTCGTATACTGATTTGACGGGAAAATAATCTGACTTTTAAAGCTATGAAATAAGCTATTTGCTACATTTGGAAACCAAACATCTTGCTTAAATTCGACCTTGGTAATCTCCTCTGTTTTCAGACTAAGCGTATTCACCATGGTATTCCATTTAGCAGTTACAATTTGTCCTGTCCCTGCTCAACGAGGTTGAACAGTCAAGATTTGAGTTCCCTGATCCCAAACTCCATCAACATTCGTTCACAGATCAAAAGTCTGACTAGGAACACTTACCGCAGCAAAAGCAAGAAAATTTCATATTCCACCGAAAAAAACAAAACTCAAAATCAGAAAAACTAAGTGTCTCAAAAACATTTTCATCAACCGTAATACAAAACAACTAAAAAACGAAGGAACTATAAGAATCTTTTCCAAAAAAGCAACTCTTCCTTTGCTTCCTTCCTCACCAAAAGTCCAATCTATAACCCAAAACCCACCTTGCTAAAAAAAATCAATTGCCAAATAATAGGAAACATCCCTACACTACTCATCCAAAATAAGCGTGCAAGATTTGATAGAATCAACCCAATAAAATCCTTCTGGGCAAATAGGAGCCAGTTCTGGCTTCTCATCGACAGCTTCATTCTGAGACTTAGCACCACATCCAGAAAACAGCATACAACATAGCAAAAATACTCGAATCAAATTTTTTTTCATATTTTTCCTCACAAACTAAAAGCTATTTGGTTTCAATCAACATCATCCCATCTCCTGGCTCACTCTCCAAAATCTGATAATTGATTTGATTTTTTTCTAGGAATTCGTATAATCAAGTCAGTTTTGTTTGATACTTGACGACGTCGTCCAAGAGTATGATATTTTCCGAGCCAAGATTTTCTTGTATTTTCTCTAAATAGGTCCCATACTGGTTTTTCTGAGCATCAATGAATACAAAATCACAGTGCACGGGCAATACGCTTGCTGTTGTTTCAGATTTCGTAATATCAAACGGATACAGAGTGGTATTCCAGCATTTTGCCTGATGAATATTTCTCTGTGCTTCCAAATAGGCAGGATACGCCACTTCAAACGAAGTAAGCTGACCTCACCATTCTGCAATCGTGCTTGCAATCACGATACTACTATATCCCTCAGCTGCCCCAATTTCCAGACAGGTTTTTGGCTGATGTTTTTGGAGGAGATTACGGATATGAAGTTCGCTTTCACGAGAAATCAGTGGGACACGTCTCGCCTCACACGAAGCCCTTAGTTGAGTCAAAAACTCATTTAACATCTTATTTACTTTTAAATTAAAAATTCAAAAAATGGAAACTACAATGCAATCAAACATTTCTATCAATTTGTGAGAGAAAAACAACAAAAAATCTGGTTGAACTTCTCGTTCGTCCAGGCCTCGCAGATCTTCAAATCAACAACCCCTTTCTTCAGAGGCTTTTCTGAGACATAGAAACAAGCCTGTAAGCAAGAAAATTGAAGATCCAAAGAAATTGATCAAAAAAGGGGAACAACCAGTCAAAGTTTTTGGACTTTGAGGACTAGAACAGATCGGATCAAATATGAATGTCGTAGAATACGGGAATGATATTTTGGTAATCGATGCAGGGATGGAGTTCGCCGATGACACAATGCCAGGTGTAGACTATATTATTCCTGATGTTAGCTATCTGGTAGCCAAAAAGAAAAATATCAAAGGAATCGTAATCACACACGGACACTTAGATCATATTGGAGCAGTAAAAAACATCATTGAAAGCCTAGGGTATCCAACAATTTACACCTCTCCTCTAACAATCGGTATGATCAAGAGGAGTTTGGATGAAAAAGATGCAAAAAATCTGAAATTCAAGCTCGTTGATCCCGATATGGATATTTTCAAACTTGGAGCTTTTACCTTAGAATTTTTCAGAGTCAATCACTCAATACCAGAATCTATGGGACTTTCCCTTCACACTCCAAAAGGATTAATTGTATTCTCTGGAGATTTTAAAATTGATTTCACTCCAGCAATAGATAAGCCTGCCGACCTCGGAAAAATTTCCAGAATCGGTCAAGAAGGAGTCAGACTTTACCTCTGAGAATCTACGAATGCAAATAAGCCAGGGCATTCCGTTTCAGAAAAGGTAATTGGAGAAAATATCGATAAAATCCTTAACGCCTACAAAAAGAAAAGAATGATCGTCTCTACCTTCGCTTCTAACGTAGGAAGAATCATCCAAATCATCCAAAGTGCAGTAAAATACGATAAAGTAATCTTCCTCGCCTGAAGATCTATGGTACTTAACGTTCAGCTCTGTCAAGAACTTGGATATATCAATGTTCCTAAGGGGATGATTCGCCAGCTCTCATCAGAAGCAGAGTCTATGCCTGATGAAAAAGTACTTGTGCTTTGCACCGGTTCTCAAGGAGAAGAAAACTCAGCTCTAGTAAGAATGGCAAAAGGAGAAGTGAAAGATTTTATGCTCAGACCAGGAGATGCAGTTTTGCTCTCTTCTCACACCATCCCTGGAAATGAAAAAGCAGTAATCTGAATGATCAACGACCTTGTTCGTCTAGGCGTAGAAGTCATTGATGAACCTGGTTTAGATACTCATACTTCAGGACATGGATACCAAGAGGATTTGAAGATGATGTTTTCTCTCTTGAATCCTGAATATTTTTGCCCGATCCACGGAGAACCCTATATGAGACACGCAAACAAAAAAGTTGCTATGATGATGGGAATCCCTGAAGATAAGGTACTTCTTCCTGATAATGGACAAATCGTAGAACTCTACGACGAAGTAGCTTTTGTTTCAGAAAAGAGGATTAAGCTTGATACCGTGATGATTGATGGAAAAGGACAAGGGCACCTTTCTGGAGAATATGTAATGAAAGCCAGATCTATTATGGCAGAAAATGGGATCGTCGGTCTGATTTTCAAGGTAGATACAAAAACCAAAGAACTTGTTGGGAATATCCAGATTGAATCGAGAGGATTCGTCTATTCTTCAGAGGTAAAAAAAATTCACACCCAGATTGTAGAGTTCGCAAGAGCAAAATACAACGATAATTGCAAAAAAAGAATGGATATCAAGGATAATCTCAAGTTCATTAGAGAAGCACTTGGAGAATACATCACCAAAATTATTGGTAGAGTGCCAATGCTCATGCTCATGTATGTATATATCAATCGTGAAGCCGTGCAAAACATTCCAGTAGATAACAATGAAGAAATTATCGGAATGACACTCGAAGAACAGGGCTATAACGACTAAAAAAATAAAACTGAAAAAAGAAGGAGTTCTGCCCCTTCTTTTTTTATAGATCACAAGAAATAGCACTAAATCAGACTATTACCATAGACATAAAACCCTCAATTATAGGAATCTCTCTTCACTGCACCAACAATGGAAACCTGACTTCATATACTATCAATCTCTACTCCTTTACTAGAAAACAAGCTAGAAATCTGTTGTTCACCGAATTTTCCATAAATCTTAAGATGCGACCCGCCATTTTTTCAGACCTTCTCTACCTTTTCAACCTTAATGCCTTCTAGTAGAAAATTAGGTTCTTGATTCCCCTCACCAAAAGGAGCAAGCTGCTCAATCTCTGAAAGTTCTTCAACATTCCATTCATGAGAGAGAAGACACGTATCCACCTGAATAACCTTTTCCAGCTGTTCTGAAGTAATACAAGACTGACAATAGTTTTGGAAAATGCCAAGCACCGTATCCAGATGTTCCAGATCAACAGTCAATCCTCATGCCCCCTTATGTCCTCAGAATCTTTTCAAATAGGGCGAAGCCTGAATAATCATCTCAATCACATTGAAATAATCAGGCCCTCTAAGGGAGGCAACCGCTTGTTTTTTCTCCAAATCAAGCTTAAAAACAGCAGAAGGCTTGTAATATTTCTCCGTAATTCTCCCAGAAACAATTCCTACAATCCCCTCATGAAACGACTCATCACAAACAAAAAGAAAATTCTGATCAGGATTGACCTGTTTTTCTGCCACTCTAAAAGCCTGATCCTGCATTCTCCTTCTTTCTGTATTGATAGATTCAATCCTTTCTAGATACGGTAATTGATGCTCTCACTCCGAGAGGAAAATCCTAAGACTATCATAGGGACTTTCAATTCTTCCTCCCGCATTAATCCTAGGACCAATCACAAACCCAATATGAAACGTATCAATTTTCCCCTTAAGATTGAGAAAATTAAGGAAACCTTGCAAGCCTTTCGGCAAAAGATCAGGATGATAATTCATAAGTTCTAAACCTCTTTTGACAATAACCCTATTCTCCTGGACCAAAGGAACCACATCAGCTACCGTCCCAATAGCCACAATCGGCAAAAAATAGTTAAAAATCTGATTTTTTTTCTCTTTAGAAAAAGTAGATTTTGAGAGAAGAGCATTAATCAGCTTAAAAGCCACCCCAACTCCAGCCAATCACTTAAAAGGATAGAGAGGAGAAACCTGTGGATTGATCAATGCACAAACGTCTGGAAGCGTCTCAAGAGCATGATGATGATCAGTAACCACCATATCTATTCAAAGCTCTTTAGCGTACTTTGCCTCTTCCACCGATGCGATTCCATTATCGACCGTGATAATCAGCTGCACTCCTTCATGTTTCATCGCATCCAAATGCTTATTTTTGAGCCCATATCCATCCTCAACTCTGTTAGGGTATCTAATACTAATATTTTTATATCCCAAAAAATAGCTAATAAATTTATAAACCGAAAAACTCGAAGTAATCCCATCTACATCATAATCTCCAAAAATCATAATTTTTTCCTTACGCTTCATCGCATCGATAATTCTATCGACTCATTTTTCCATATCATTGAGCAAAAAAGGATCTAACCGATAATTTGCGATACTTGGATTGAGGAAATCTTGAGGAGCATCTGAGACATTTCTTACTTTTAGGAGTCTTTGGATTAAAGATAAATCTGCATCTTGATTTAAGATTTGATAACGCATATACACATAGAGAATATAGAACAATCGTAGGTTATAAAAGCCATTTCTCCCCTTCTAATAATTTCGCATACTATGGACTTTCCCAGGCACAAGGGAGCAAGGATTAAGCTTTAACAATAAAGGCTTTCATCTCGTATCTGCCACAAAAACTTCCGTCACCAATGAAAACAAAAGCCGATGCTGATAATAAAAAATCAGTCCCAGAAATCAAGAGTTCTCTTAATTTTAGCAAATACCAGCAAAAAAATCAGACAAAAAACTTTGCAATCTGCTTGTGAATTACTATACTTCATAGCGTTTTATGTTAGCTTTTTGATTGATGCTCCTTTCCTACAAAAATAAATTTGCCGAACTCCTCTCTCCATTTTTTCAGGTTTCAAAGGAGGAACTCTTACCTCTTATTCAAATGGCTCCTGATAATGTCAAAGGGGACTTAGCTTTCCCGTGCTTTCAGTTTGCAAAGTCGCTGGGGAAGGCTCCAAATATGATTGCGAGTGAAGTGCTTGCCTTTCTTCAGGAGAAAAATCAGACTTCTTCTCTTTTTTCTGAATTTTATGCGGTAGGACCTTATGTAAATGCAAGCTTCAATACTCAAGTTCTCGCCTCAGAAGTTCTTCAGCAGATCAAGAAAGAAAAAGCTGACTTTGGAGCTGGAGAAAAGACTGGGAAAACAATCCTTCTTGAAGGTTGGGCTCCAAATACCCATAAATCAATTCATATCGGGCATGTGAGAAACTCTCTTTTAGCTGAAAGTATCGCGAGAATCCTCAAATTTGCTGGGAATAAGGTCATCAAAACTTGCTATCCAGGCGATATTGGAGCGCATGTAGCGAAATGGATTTGGTATTACAAAAACTTTGATCAACAGCCTTTCCCAGAGCAGAATTTCACGAAATGGGTCGGTCAAATCTATACTTTGGCAACGAGAAAAGTAGATGAGAATCCAGATCTTTACAAGCCTCAGATTGAAGCTCTCCAAAAGGAACTTGAGGATTGAGATTCAGAATTAGTTGCGCTTTGGAAAGAAACAAGAGCGCTTTGTTTACAAGATATGAAGCATATTTTCGCTGAGCTTGGAAGTGCAGAGATGGACAAACGATACTATGAAAGTGATGTTGAGCAGCCAGGAATCCGTATTGTTGAGGAACTTTTGGCGAAAGGCATTGCAAAGAAATCGCAGGGAGCAACCGTGATGGATTTGGAAGAATTTGGGCTTGGGGTCTTTCTTCTTCTGAAATCAACGGGAGCGTCACTCTATTCTACCAAAGATATTGCACTTGCCTACCAGAAAAAAGCTGATTTTCCTGATTATGATCAGTCGCTGTATGTAGTAGGACTTGAGCAGGAGCATCATTTCCAGCAGCTCTTCAAAACTTTGGAACTCATTGGATTTGATCACGATAAACTCAAACATGTTTCCTACTGATTGGTGGATTTGGTTGATGGGAAAATGTCGTCTCGTGCAGGAAATGTCGTATTGTATGAAGATTTCCGTGATGAACTGCTTGCAAAAGCGGAAGAGCTAGTCGCTGATCGTGATTTACCAGCAGAAAAAAAAGCTGAAATTGCTCACGATGTAGCTTTTGCTGCGATGAAATTCGGGATGCTCCTTCAAGACTCAGAAAAAGGGATCACTTTTGATAAGCAGACGGCACTTTCTTTTGAATGAGAGACTGGTCCTTACCTACAGTATATGTCTGCGAGAATTTCATCTATTTTCAAAAAAGTGGATCGTTTTCAGCTTTCAGAGCCAGATTTTAGCCTTTTGACTTTAGAAAGCGAAAAAAATCTGATCCTTCAGCTCGCGAGTTTCCCAGACCTCGTGCAGAAGTCAGCCAGTGAATGCAAACCTAATGGTATTGCAAGATTTGCGTTGAGCCTCGCAAAGCAGTTCTCAAGCTACTATCACGAAGCGAAAATCCGAGACGAGAGCAATATTGCTTTGAGCACAGCTCGTTTAGCCTTGATTGAAGCGATTCAATGCGTGATGAAAAATGCACTTGAGCTCCTCGGAATCTCGACACCTGAAAGTATGTAAATACAGATTTTTATATCTTCATTCCATAACACCATGACAACTCGAGCAGAACTCGCAAATCTCCTCTTTCCTCAGGTGAAAGAAAGCATAGATGACCTTTTGGCAAAATACCCTCCAAGACCTGAAGGGAAAGTGCTTCGCTTCGCACCAAGTCCAACCTGATATTTGCATTTTGGGCATCTCTATACCTCATTTATTGGGCGAAAACACGCAAGACAAAATAACGGCGTTTTCTTCCTCAGAATCGAAGATACCGATCAAAAAAGAGAAGTAGCAGGAGCCACTCAGGTTTTACTCAAAATCCTCAAAAAATTCTGAATTCAGTTTGATGAAGGACTCCTTACTTTGACAGAAGAATTTGGAAACTACGGTCCTTATGTGCAATCTCAGAGGAGGTCGATTTATGAGGTCTTTGCAAAGCATTTGGTAGCTCAAGGACTAGCCTATCCCTGCCGAATGAGCGAAGAAAGACTCAATGAAATCAGAGAAATGCAGACCGCAAACAAGCAAATCCCGGGAATCTACGGGAACTATTCCGAATGGAGGAACAAAACCCCAGACGAACTCCTTGAAAAATTCAATGCAGAAGGTCAGACTTTTCCTGTTTTGAGATTCCGTTCTCATGGCGATACGACCAAGAAGATCGTTTTCCAAGACCTGATCAGAGGCGAGATTTCCATGATTGACAACTATAATGATATTGTGCTGATCAAGGGAGATGGACTTCCAACCTATCATCTTGCCCATATTGTGGATGACACCTTGATGAGAGTGACGACCATCACGAGAGGTGAGGAGTGGCTGACTTCTGTTCCGCTTCATCTCCAGCTTTTCGGAGCATTTAACTTACCAGCACCTGAATACTGCCACTTGGCTCCGATCTGTAAGCTTGACGAAGGAAAGAAAAGAAAACTGAGCAAGAGAAAGGATCCAGAGGCGAATGTAGAATTCTTTTTTGAGGCAGGATATGCTCCACAAGCCCTTTTGGAATACATTATGACGCTCGCAGATTCTAGCTATGAAGACTGGCAAAGAGCGCACGAGGATCAGACTTTTTTGGATTTTCAATTTTCACTTGAGAAAATGAATGTATCAGGAGCGCTTTTTGACTTTGTGAAGCTCCAGAATATCAATAACGGCTACCTTTCCAAGCTCAGCACTGCAGAACTCTATGAACAGGGACTCGCTTGGGCAAAGGACTATCACAAGGAGCTTGCCGAGCTGATGGAAAAGCACGCTGACTATACCAAAGCCGCACTGAATATTGAAAGGCACACGGAAAAAGACCCGAAGAGGTTTACTCTTTATAGCGATATTGAGAAAAATATCCTCTTTTTCTACGATGAGAAGCGAACTGAAATCAAAAAATCAAAACCTGATTTCCCAGAGCAGATTCCTCTTGAGACTTGGAAAGCCTTTGCTGCCGATTATGCGGAAAACTTCAGCTTAGATGGCGAGGTAACTGAGCGATTTGATCAGCTTAAACTGATTGGAAAAAAATACGGTTTCGCAAGGAATAATGCGGAATTTAAGGAATGAGGATTTGTCGGGAAAGTCGGAGATTTAGCAATGTTTCTCAGGATTCAGCTCTGCTGAGCAAAACAGACTCCAGACCTCTTTTCTGTCATGAAAGTCATGGGAAAAGAAAGAGTAAAAGAGAGGATTTTAGATTTATAAGCATAGCACGTGAGAACTATAACAACTATTCTTTATCAAGATGTACCAAGCGGAGTAAAAACAATTGAATTTACGAATAGGCTCGTTAAATGAATTTTTTTGCCGAGAATTGACATAAAAAATCTTTCTCAAATAAAAATAGATGAGTTATCAAATACAGGAATTTATTTCCTGTTAGGAGAAAATGAAAAATGAGAAGAGCAAGTATATATTGGACAAGCAGTTGATCTTAAAACCAGACTAGGACAACACAACAAAGGAAAAGATTTTTGGAATTGGGCGATTCTTTTTACAAGTAAAGAAAATAGCTTAACAGAATCTGACTTAAATTATTTAGAAAAAGAACTCATCAAAAAAACTATAGAAATAAATAGGATTAAAGTAGAAAATAAGGTTCTGGGAAATCCTTGCCTCATTCCAAATCACAGAAAAGCTGATATGGAAGATTTTCTTGAAGATTTAGAAATTTTACTTGGGAATTTAGGCTTTCCTTTTCTACAGGAATATAAACAAAAAGACGCTAAAAATAATAATATGAATTATTTTCTCCAAACGAAAGGATCAAAAGCTGAAGGAATATTGACCCAAGAAGGGTTCTTAGTACTGAAAGGAAGTATGTGACCAAAAGAAATAACCCTTTCATGAAAAAAAAGATGAATTAATGAAAAAAGAGAAGATTTGATAAATAAATGAATCATCAGAGAAGAAGGTAACGAAATTGTTTTCTTAAAAGACTATCTTTTCACTTCTCCCTCTACCTGAGCAACATTTATAGCCGGGAATCCACTAAATGGACGAATTATATGGAAAAATAAAAACGGTAAAACTTTAGATGAAATAGAAAGAAATTCGTAAAATATGCAATTTTTCTTAAAAAGAATAAGCAAAAACTCAGTTGAAAAAGAAAGTCAAACCTTTTCTTCCCCTTTTTTGCAAACACTCACTCCTCCACATCTTCCACAAAAAAAATTAAAAATCTGATCCTAAAAGAACACTTTCATCTTACAGAAACCGATCTCCAAACTGCAAACCAGCACCACAAGCGAAAATCAGACTTCTTTTCTGCTTCCTATAGCGGAGATTGGCTTCTACTAGGTATTAGCAAAGAAAAAATTGGCGTTGATCTGGAAATTATCAAACCTAGAGATAAAAGCCATTTGAAAGTTTATAAATACAAACTAGAAGCACATTTTTAAATCGCAGATTGGAAAAACTCCTTTACCCGCTTGAATGAAAATATCTCGCAACTACCCAATACTTTAAAAATAAAACCTTTAGAAAAGGTGATGCGCTACTTTTAGATGCGGAAACTGAAGCTTCTATAAGGAATATCAATGGAGAAGGAAAGATTTACACAGTAATCCTAAAAGAAAACCGGGCAAAACAGACATAAAAACCCAACAATTCTCAGCCTAGCAAATCTCATGCCTCCAATTTTTCCTTGAACTTCCCGTTGATTTCCCTATACCAAGAGACGAAAACTTTTATCTTTCTACGCCAAAATGGCAAAAAACCTCGTAATCGTTGAGTCTCCTGCAAAATCACAGACCATAAAAAAGTTTCTCGGTCCTGACTATGAAGTGAGAGCTTCATACGGACATACCGTAGATCTCCCGACCAAAGAACTTTGAATCGATATTGCCAATGGCTTTACTCCAAAATACGTCGTCTCTCCGGACAAAAAGAAAGTACTTTCAGAACTAAAAAGACTCTCTGAATCAGCAGAGAAAACCTGGATCGCAACCGATGAGGATCGTGAAGGAGAAGCGATTGGACGACACCTCGCCAACCAGCTAAAATTGGACATAAAAACAACTCCAAGAATCGTTTTTCACGAAATCACAAAAACAGCAATAGAAAACGCCGTCAAGAACCCGAGAACTATTGATATGAGCTTAGTAGATGCACAGCAAGCCAGAAGGGTTTTGGATAGACTAGTGGGATTTGAACTTTCTCCGATTCTTTGGAGAAAAATTAAAACCTGACTCTCTGCATGAAGAGTACAGTCCGTAGCAGTAAAATTGATCGTTGAGAGAGAAAGAGAGATTCAGGCTTTTGAAGCTAATTCTTTTTTCAAAGTCATAGGAACATTTCTAAGCCAAGAACAGAAAACCTTTACCGCAGAACTCAACAAACAGTTGAAATCTGAAGCTGAAACCATGAAATTCCTCGAACTTTTACAAGGTGCCAACTACGAAATCAAAGATATCGAGGTAAAACCTTGAAAAAAATCCCCTTCAGCCCCTTTTACCACCTCGACACTCCAGCAAGAAGCAAGTAGAAAACTAGGATTTTCTGTTGCAAGGACAATGCAGGTCGCTCAAAAGCTCTATGAAGCGGGACACATTACCTATATGAGAACCGACGCGGTAAATCTCTCTGATTTCGCAATACAGGCAGCAAAAACACAGATCATCAGCGAATATGGGGAGGACTATTCCAAACCAACGCATTATGCGACCAAGGCAAAAGGAGCACAAGAAGCCCATGAATGTATCAGACCTACACATATGGAAAACCACATTGCAGGGGCAGATCCAAGCGAAAAAAAGCTCTATCAGCTGATTTGGAAAAGAACGATCGCTTCCCAGATGGCTCCCGCTGAACTTGAAAAAACCAAAGCAACAATTCAGATTTCTACAACTGATAAGTTTCATTTTATAGCGAGCGGAGAAGTTCTCAAGTTTGACTGATTTCTAAAAGTATATATGGAGTCCTCAGATAATGAAGAAGAGGATGAAGAAACCAAAGGAATGCTCCCTAAGCTCAGCAAAGGAGAAATGCTCCAAGAAAAAGGAATCCTCGCAACAGAAAAGTTTAAACCACATCCACCAAGATACACAGAAGCAAGTCTCGTTAAAAAGCTAGAAGAACAAGGGATTTGAAGACCATCAACCTATGCTCCAACAATTTCAACTATTCTCAAGAGAGGCTACGTTGTCAAAGAAGACCGTCAAGGAACCAAGAGAAGCTATGTAGAGCTCTCCTATACCGAAGGACAAATCAAAAGAGAAACAAGAGATCAAATAACCTGAGCCGAAAAACAAAAAATGTTTCCGACTGATATTGGAATGATCGTAACTGACTTTTTGAATCAGAATTTTGCTGATATTATGGACTATAGTTTCACCGCCAATGTGGAACAAGAGTTTGACGAAATCGCAGAATGAAAACTAAAATGGACACAAATGATGGAAAAATTTTATGGACCTTTTCACGAGCATGTCGTTGAAACCACAGGGAAAGACAGAGTAAATACTGAAAGACTCCTCGGTCAGCACCCAAGCAATGGAAAACAAATTATCGCGAGAATGGGAAGATATGGACCGATGATTCAGATTGGAGACCAAGACGATCCTGATAAAAAATTTGCCTCGATCCCGACTGGGAAAACCATTGAAACGATTACCCTTGAAGAAGCGCTACAGGCTTTTGCTCTACCAAGAAGCTTGGGGAAGCGAGAAGGAGAGGAAGTTTCCGCATCTACAGGACGTTTCGGTCCTTATATAAAATACAAAAGCCTTTTTGTATCGATCAAAAAAGATTCCGGGTTAGATCCTTTTTCTATCACGCTAGAAGAAGCCATTCCGATGATTCAGGAGAAAATGGAGGCTGAGAAAAATAAATACATCAATGAATTCGACTACGAAAAGGAGAAAATTCAGGTTTTGAACGGTCCTTATGGTCCTTATATCAAATATGCCAAGAAAAATTATAAAATTCCAAAAGGCTGAAAAGACGCGAGTGATTTGACGTTAGAAGATTGTTTGGAACTCATCGGAGTAAAGAAGGATTCTACAAAATCCGCTCCCAAAAAAGCTCCAGCCAAGAAAAAAACCACAAGCAAGAAAAAATAGCCGACCACAAAGTTTCTCAACTTTAGCCTCTTTCCTATATTATGATGGACACCAAGCAATTTGAAGGCAAAAATATCGCTATTCTCGGCTTCTGACTGGAGGGAAAATCAACACTCAACTTCCTGCTCAGCAATAATTTCGCCTTCAACAAACTTTCTGTCCTAGATATGAAAGATCAACCTGCTTTACAAGAGCTCGGCATTTCAAATGAGACCTGAGAACACTATTTAGACCATCTTGACCAGTTTGATGTAATTTTCAAGTCTGCTGGAGTGCCGTATAGCTCCGAACTCTTGACTTACAAAGAAAAAATTCTGACTCAGATGCAATTTTTTTTCAATACGTACCAAGGGAAAGTTATCACAGTCACTGCAAGTAAATGAAAATCCACGATGACTTCACTTATTTTCTCAATCCTCAAAAATGCCGGATACAAAGTCAAACTCGTTGGAAATATCGGAAATCCCGTTTTAGAGGAAATTAATTTTGATGAAGAATTGGATTTTGTAGTTTGTGAGCTTTCAAGTTATATGTTGGAACGTTTAGAAAAGAAAAACTATATCTCAGTACTTGGAAATATCTTCCCAGAACATATGGATCGGCATGGAGGATTTGAGAAATATGCACAAGCAAAACTGAATATTCTCAAGGGGTCAGATTTTAATATTGTTTTGCAAAAAACCGCAGAAGAATATGAGCTTACAAAAAGCTACACAAACATCGAAACCTATGGAATCTGAGGGAAAACTTCACGAGATCACGGATACTTCCTGCATAATACGCAAGAACTTTTCCCTACTGCTGATAAATTACTTTTAGGAAACCACAATATCCAGAATATATCAGCTGCCATCGCAGTTTGCCTCAAAATCGGAGTTCCTATAAATACAATCCACAATACCATAAAATCATTTACAGGACTACCACATAGATTACAGTTCGTAGGTGAGGTCCAAGGGATTAGCTTTTATGACGACGCAATTTCCACCACCCCAGAAAGCACCTTAGAAGCACTCAAAACATTTTGAAAAAAAGTCGGAACCCTTTTTCTCGGAGGAACCGACAGAGGCTATGATTTTAAGCTTTTGATGCAAAAAGTACAAGAATACTGAATCCAAAACCTAGTTTTTTTCCCACCTTCTGGAGAAAAAATGGCAAAACTCATCCCAAATTTCAAAGGAAAAATCTTACATACTGACCAGATGCAAGCCGCAGTAAATTTTGCTTTTCAATATACCGAACCAGGACAAATCTGCCTCCTCTCTACTGCTTCACCAAGCTACAGCATCCGAAAAAATTTCGAAGAAAAAGGAAGACTCTTTCAAGACGCAATCAATAACTTCAAAGCACAAAAAACCTCCAACTTTCCTCCGAAGACTACTTCTCTTCACTAAACTCCATAAGATTAATTCTTTCCCCTTCTAGCTCTAGCTGATCAAGTTTCTTTTCAATAGATTCTCCAAGGTAAAGCCACGTATCCATTCCATCAACTTCCTCGAGTTCAAGAACATCTGAAGATTGAATAATTCAGAATTTTTTCCCATTTCCTTGGATTAAATAATTAAGCTTAGCGTTCTGCCCGACGAAAGCCTTAATCGTCCAGCCTCTAATATCATACTCTCCTGGATAATCTACAATACAGATTTCACCCTCATTATACCTCATATCTGCCCCTATTTCAGAAGCCAAGTTGATGAGACCGTTATGCGCATAAGCATATCCAAAAAATAAAGATTTTTCTATCTGAAACCCACCATCAATTCTAATCTGCACACTCATTCTACTCCAATAAAAAAGATAAAAACTGATCCAGTCTACAAAGTTTCGCCTCGTTTTCAAGCTCTCCTAGCCAAAAAAGTTCGGATTGATCAACTTAAGGATCACACCAGAAGCGCCAAGGAGTGCCATTCCAACAGCAACTTTTTGAATAATATCCATTCCTTTAGTATAGTTTCTAGATTCAAGTCACGCTGTCGTCATCATAACTCCCGCCGCAACAATCATCAAGAGCGACATCACAAGGATCACCGTCATCAAAAGTTTCATCATCGCTCACATCAGCTTTGGAAAAGCGTTAATCTGATTCGTCTTATCTCCTCCCTTGGTAGTTTCAATACAATTCCCCACAAAAGGCACATCAGTATTAAGCTTTATTCCACTACAAGCCTTTCCATTAGCAAAAATAGCTCAAAAACTGACCATTATCATCAAAAAAGTACAAATCAGAGATTTAATTACTCTCATCATATCCACGGAAAAACTAAAGCATCTCATTAATAAGCTCATTTACAAGAGTCCCATCAAGTTCACTCTTGTGCTTAGCCATCAATTCTTTCATCAAAAGTCCCCTTCCTGTCTTAAGATCAGAGATTCCAAGTTGCACAAGAACCTCTTCAATAAGTTTCTTTGTCGTTGGCTTATCCAACAACTGAGGCAAATAGGATTCCAAAACATGTTTTTTCTCTTGTTCTTCAGCCAACTCTTCAGATTTTTGTGCCTTCTCTAGAAAAGAAATCGTCTCATTCAGGGCTTTTACCTCTTTTTTCAGAACAGCAATAATCTCATCATCATTAGGTTCTCTCTGAAGTTCAATTTTTTTATTCTTAATCTGCGCTAAAACAAAATTTAAAGCAGACTTTTTAACTTCTTGCTTCTCCTTCATAGCACATTTATAATCATCCAAGAGCTTCTCATACAACATCTTCATAATAAAAAAGATAAAATACACATCAAAACTAAGTATATAAAAACTTTCTAAAAATACAAATCTTTTATAAAAACTAACACAACAAAGCAGACAAAAGACCACTCATTTTCCAAGGAATCTGCTTGACCTTCAAAAGATAATAGCTACTATAAACGAACGACGATATTACTGCTTAAGATCTTAAAACAATAAATATATTCGACAAAAACAAAAAAACTCAGTTCTTTAGTCTTCTCTCTATTCCTCATAAATCATGGAACCGTTATCTTCTCTCCTTCGCCCAAAAACACTCGACACTTTCGTTGGACAGCCGCACCTTATCTGAGAAGGAAAGCCACTTTCCGTTTTTCTTGAACAAAAAAAATTTCCCTCTTTACTTTTTCGATGACCTCCAGGCTGCGGAAAAACGACTCTCGCAGAAATCATCGCTTCTCAGATACAGGCAGACTTTTTCCCCCTTTCTGGAGTGAGGAGCAAAAAGGAAGACCTGACGACGATCATCCAACAAGCAGAGCTAAACCAAAAATACGGCAAAGCAACGCTCGTTTTCCTCGATGAAATCCATCGTCGAAATAAGTCACAGCAAGATACCCTTTTACCTTTTGTAGAAAAAGGGACTATCACGCTCATAGGAGCTACGACAGAAAACCCGAGTTTTACAATAAATAACGCACTTCTCAGTCGCTGTCGCCTCTTCGTTTTCGAGAAAATCAGTCCCGAAGAGATGATCAGGTTTTTTACTTTACAAAAAGAAAAAATCTGATCTCTATACCCAGAAATCCAAATCCCTTCTGAAAGCCTAGAAACCCTAGCGTCTTCGGCGAATTGAGATCTTAGAAATGCGATCAATCTGCTAGAATCCGCGTTATTACTACTCGGGAAGGGAGAGCTTACCAAAGAAATCTTAATAAACGCGGGGACACAGCAACTCTACTATGACCGCGACGGAGAGGAGCACTACAATATCATTTCTGCAGTCCACAAATCCCTCCGTGACTCAGATTATCATGCTGCTTGCTATCGAACACAAAGAATGTTAACAGCAGGAGAGGATCCGCTCTATATCGCCAGAAGATTGCTCCGTTTTGCTAGTGAAGACATAGGTCCAGCAGACAATAACGCCTTACTCCTCGCAAATCAAGTCTATGACGCAGTACAAAAAATCTGAATGCCTGAATGCGATGTTTTCCTAATGCAGCTCGCCATCTACCTTGCAAAAGCTCCGAAATCTAATCTCGCTTACAAAATTTCACTCCAAACAAAATCCGATTGTGAACGCTATGGTAATCTGCCCGTTCCTCTCCACCTAAGAAACGCCCCTACCAAGACAATGAAAAACCTCGGCTATGGTAAGGGATATCAGTATGCACACGACTTTCCCGATGCAAAAGTACAGCAAGAACACTTTCCTCCACAACTCAAAGGAAGAAAATACTCCTAACATTTATTCTCAAGCATAGACATTCCCATGAAAAAACTTATCCTCTTTACAGTAGCCTTCCTGACAATGACAGGAAATAGCTGGGCATATACACCGTTTACTACGGCAGACCACCTACAAATTGATCGCCAACTCAACCAAAATCTTTCTAAAACTGAAAAGAAAGAAAAATCTGATTTTTTTTCTCGTTTAGCCCAAAAATCTCTCGCCATTCGCAAGGCGTTCTCTCCTACAAAGACAAAGCTCTATTGAGCAAAGCTTTCTGCCAAAGACCAAAATGATATCAAGAGCAGGATCTCCGCTATCGCGAATTTACCAGAAGAGAAGAAAAAAGAAATCCTAGAAGAGCTCCTAAAAACAGAACAACTTGCAGAAGAAATATCCAGATCTTTACAAATCGAAAGCCGAGATACTTTCGAAGGTTATGCTAAAACAAAGCTTCCTACACCAGTTTTCCGACTCCCAATTGATGATGTAGATCTCAATAACATACTTTGAGGGAAAGGCACAACTGGCATGAAGGTAAATGAATACAATATGATCGAGGAACTGGCTGTTGTGCTTCCCCCAGATACCATAGTTAGCTTAATGAAGAAGATTCAAAAGGGAGATTTCGTCTATTATCAAATCCGCACGAGAGAATTTGATGCAGGAAGGGGTGCAAAATTTGGATATTTTCTTGATGCAAGATTCATCGAAAAAACAGCAGAAAAACCTGAAGAAAAAGCACAAACACTCCCCTCACTAGAGGACATAACAAACAAATTGCTAGCCACATCAGGTTCTGTATACGTATGGGGCGGCTCTCGGTATGAAGGAATACCAGAACTTGAAAAATACTTTCCTTCAGCAACAAAACTCTCAGCCCTAGAAACCAAAAGAAAACTCATGAAAGGAGTAGACTGCTCTGGCCTTCTCTACCAAGCAACCAACGGCTTCACACCAAGAAATTCTCGTAGCCTTTTGAACTTTTGAGAACCGATAAATATCGAAGGGAAAAAAATTCAGGAAATCATTCCTCTACTCAAACCACTCGATTTAATAGTACGGGACGGACACGTAGTCATTGTGCTAGACGAGAAAAGAACAATTGAAAGCAGGGGAAGAGGAAAAGCTCCATGAGGAATCGAAATTGTCCCAATTGAAGCCAGACTTACAGAGCTTTTTAAGACCAGATCCCCAGTTAATAATTACGAAACTTCCCAGCTTCCTAGGAGCAAAAAATTTGTCATCAGAAGGCGATTTTCTGAAAAATAATCCGTTTATTCAATAAACTGCTTAAAGTCCGAAAAGTTTTCAAAAGACTGATAAACCGAAGCAAACCTTACGTAAACCACAGGATCAATCTCCTTCAGCGCGGACAAAATATCATCTCCTATCTTTTGGCTCGAAACCTCTGATCCTGCATTCTGCCAAGAAATCTCCAAATTATTGATCATCAAATCAATAACCTCGGCATTAAGCGGCCTTTTGGCGAAAGCCAACATAACAGCTTTCCTAAGTTTTGCTCTATCATAGAGTTCTTTAGTTCCATCTCTCTTGATCACCACAAGCTCCGTCAATCCAATCCTCTCAAAAGTGGTAAATCTATAGGCACACCTCTCACATTCCCTTCTCCTCCTAATAATTGTCCCTTCTTCAATCATCCTCGAATCCACAACTTTTGAATCCATATTTTTACACTTTGGACATTTCATCGCTCAATCATCAAAACTAAAAAATAGACTGATTCTGACCTCAAAGAACAGGAGTTTCTTGTTCTTCATGAGAATGATGACGAGATTTTGCTACAAACTCCTCAATATCAAAAGGATATTCTTCCCCATCCATAAAAATTTTCTTGTAATGCAAAAAATAAAACATTACCAAAGCCGTCATCCTCACATCGTTCTTACAGTATTTTTTAAATTCATCCAAATACTTCTCATCTCCTGTATCCTGATACTGCCTCCAAAGGACCTCTCACTCTGCCCCAGAGGAAAGCGTCTTTTGAACTCCAACAAGAGCTTCTGACAGTTTATTAAGTCAGATTCTCCTTTTCGTAAGAGTTTGAAAAAAAACATAAAGATCAATACTTTTTTGGTTTAGGATTTCAATTTCACGATCCCCATACCCTACATTCCGTGCAGACACTGGATTATCAAACCAAATCTGATTAAACCCAACAATATACCCATCAAACGCCAGCATTTCATCCACAAATGCCTTCAAGTCATCTTGCATAATGCAGCGATAATCCATTTTTTCGCCATTAGGAAACATAGCATAAGCAAGCAAAAACTTCGCAGATCTTAGATCATCTATCGTAGTTGTTTCAATATCGTAAACCAAATAAGGCTTATCAAGGATCTTAGAATATTTCCCAGTTTTAAATTCATCCATCAATAATTGTTCAATCGTTTTCTGTCAGATTTGTCTTTCCTTTTTGCTGACATATTTCATAACAAGAGAGTTGAGACCTCATTTTTGATCAAAAGGCAAAACTACCTCAATTTTATCCTCTTCATCAATCAAAGAAAGCTGATTCTCATGCTTAGAGATCCTAAAAACCACATCTGAACGATAAAAATAATAAAGATCATTCCCTTCACGAAAGCACATCTTGAAAAAATCATTCGCTCACTGACATTTCTCTCTCTTAATGATCGCATAGAAATGAGGAATGAAATTATTTTGAATCTTTGTTAAATCAGTTAGGGAAAATCTCTTATACATAGGAAAAAAATAAACAATTAAAAATCAACAAACTTTTCTTTGTTAATTCTTAAAAAGTTCCTATGATAATCCTGGAATATTAGGCATTCCGCCTCAATTTCCGCCTCCAAGCATTCCAGCCAAATTGCTAGGATCAAAACCGAGAATATCCTTTGTCTTTTCTGCTGCGACTTCTTGAGCCTTATTTTGAGCCTTTTGAAAAGCCTTTACCACCAATTCTTCCAAAACGGCTTTTTTCGCAGGATCTAGAAGAGCAATTTCATTGACTTTAAAATCCCTAATTTTCATTTCCCCCGTCATATCAATAACGATACTACTTCATTTTTCTCAATTTTCATCTACAAACTCACCCTCTTTCGCTCTAATTACTAAATTCTTGAGTGCCTTTTGAAGCTCCTTATACTTATCATACATCTTCTTGAGCTCTCCCATCTTTCCAAAATCCATCACAATCTACTAATAAAATAAAAAATCTGACTTCACTCTAATAATTACTTCAAAACAAAAAAACACCAAAAGCCAATTCTCTTAGATCATTCTTGAATCTACAAGAAAAACCACTAAATTAATCTGAGTAAATCAAGACAAGCAAACAGATAAACAATCAACAACCCTTAAAGGGAACGGTTTAATCTCCTTTTACTTTTTCACAACACCAAAATACTTAATCACAAGAAACACCAAAAATGCTGTAATCAAAAAGTCGATCAATCTAGCAAGTGCCTTTCCATACAAAACACCATGTCGAGAAAGATCCTCCAATTTATCAATCTTGAGTTTCTTAAACAAAGGAGCAAAAAACAATGGAGTCACTAAATCCTCAACAATTGTCTTCACAAAATCACCAACTTTAACAGCAATCAGGAGACCTATCGCCATTCCAACGACATTATACTCCGCTAAAAACGCTGCGAATTCTTCAATCATCCATTTCAAAAAAAAATAAAAACGAAAAGATTATACAGAAGCCTCCCTTAAATACAAGTCAGGTTGAATCTTTTTTTCGATCACCTTTTTCAACAGTTTATCCTCAAGGAATCTCTGAATTTTCGCGTTTCCATCTTTCAAAATAAAAAAATCAGAAGGCAATCCACATGCTGTATCACCACATAGTTTATTAAACTGATCACGAAAAACAGGAAACATACGTGGAATCAAGAATTGAGCACCTTTTTCTGAAGCGGTATTCATATATTCAAGAAGCCACTGATCTACCATTGCACGATTTTTCGTGGCTTTAGGAATCACAAAGCCATAAAGCCTGACAGGCAACCCTACATATTGATACGGAAACAAATAAGAAACAATTTTTTCCTGAGAATTCGGATCTTTCGGATAAAAAGGCACTGAAGAATGAAACATAAACTCAATTCCTATAATTTTACGAAGTAACAAAAGATGATCCACCTGGGATGATCAAGCCGCGAGTTCTCAAAGCCTTTTCTGCTGATCCGGAGAAAGAACGTTCATTTCAAGCCACTGACTAAAAGCCCCAACATCATTAAACTTAATAAAATCTTCCAATTGTTGTGCCAAAAGCAAATTCTGATCCTTCAAGTTCGGATCATTAAAGAGCCCAAAAGAAAAGGAAGAAAGTGCAGTTTTAGG